>Ga0302130_1000002_pt1 | contig 260589 bp, 238 predicted proteins | sample CB9_surface_MG_FD_203117 | JGI IMG/M metagenome (GOLD analysis project Ga0302130, IMG submission 203117) | Marine microbial communities from Western Arctic Ocean, Canada - CB9_surface | ecosystem: Environmental > Aquatic > Marine > Oceanic | place: Canada: Western Arctic Ocean | collected... | reverse complement strand
TTCCAACTATGTGCCGTGTGCTTAGAGTGCGGTATTGCAATGCTGCGATCTAAGAAGCGCGACATAGTAGCAGAGAAAGATTACCCTGTCAGATGTAGCATCGGTTAGATCACAAACGTATAATTTTGTTTGATTTTGTTACTGTATTTTGCCTGAAGGGAGTTGATTGTTTGGGTCTCTGTAAACCTAGTGCTTTATGTGAATCTAGGCGTCAGTAGAGATCGGCACTTAAATCGCCTTACCAGCATAATGTTTGAAATATTGCACCAATAGATATTCCCAAAACCCTTATAGAGAGTAGTAAACAATGAGCTATGAAAGCCAAGAAAGTGAAGAGTCTGTTGCAGAAAGTGGTGACAGTAAACTGGATGTGATTTGTGCACTTGCCTTAATCGTAATCAGTGTAGCCGTAGTGATATATTGGGTGTCAAGCCAGTAAGCCCTTCACAGTCAGTACCTTTAGTTAGAACTTTCTAATTAGTAGCTTCTAGTTAAAACCTTTTAGTTAGAACCTTCTAGCCAGTACCTTGTATCAACTACCGTAATCAGCCCAACGGATCGATGGACAATAGGTCATCGATCAGTTGTTCTCCGCTTGGGTTTCACCCATTGGCCAACGAATTTCATTTCCCTGTGTCGGTGCCGTCGGAATGAATTGCGATAAAATCAATGAACCGACAGCGATGACTGCGCCGATAACGAATACCGCTCTGTGATCGACTATCCATACCAAACCAAGCATTGCCGGTAATACGACTGCGGCAATATGATTAATTGTGAAACTGATGCCCGCCGTGGCAGAGATATCAGCGGGGTCAGCTATTTTCTGGAAATACGTTTTGATCGCGATAGCCATTGAAAAGAAGATGTGATCAAGAATGTAGAGCACAATTGCGATGACAACATTGTCGACCACGGCGTAACTTAAGAAGATGCCAATCAGCCCACAATACTCTAATGTCAGCGCCCGACGTTCACCAATGAAACTAATCAGTTTGCCTATTTTAGGTGCTACATAGATGTTGATAGCGGCGTTGGCGAGTACAAGCAAAACCATGCTCTCAAGCGGGAAACCAAACTTCTCGACCAGTAAAAAACCAGCAAAAACGGTAAAGATTTGACGTCTGGCGCCTGCCATAAAAGTCAACAAATAGTATAACCAGTAGCGTTTTCGTAGAAACAATGCGTTTTTTTGTACGACATCATCCTTAAAGTGTGGAATCGCCATCCAGCAGAACAAGGCAACAGCGACGGTCAAAAAGCCTGCGGCCGAATAGATATAGGTGTAGTTCAACTCAACAAACTGCAACGCTATATACAAGCCACCAAGACAGGTCAGTGTGGCCATTGAGCGCACACTAATGAGTTGGCCCATAACGGTCGGTGCTTCGCTCTTTTCTAACCATTGTAGGCTTAAGGATGACTGCATGGTTTCAAGATAATGGAAACCGACGGACATAATGACGGTGGTTATATAGAGGCCGACAACGGTGGGAAAGAAACCGGTCAATGCAGTGCCTAAACCGAGCAGGAGCAACGATAAAACAGCGAGGTTCTGCTGGCGTATAACCAAAAGCACATAGATCACGGTGAAAGCTAAAAAGCCCGGAATTTCTCTTAAACTCTGCAGGTATCCTATTTCTTGACCACTGAAGTTTGCGACTTCAATACTGAAATTGTTTAACAGCGTTTGCCAGGTTGCGAATGCAATCGGGCTGGCAGCGGCGAGAATAAATAGTAGCGTTTTTCGATCTTTGACCAATGGTGTCATGCTAATACTAGCGACACCACGCCGATGATCGTTAACACAAATAATACAGTAAATATGAGGCCAGCGATGATGTAGGGTAGCGGGCTGCTTGAATTAAAGTCCCGTTGTCGCGTGGCTTCTGTCTGGACACCGAAAGCTGCGCCAAATACGCTGATGACGAGTTGCCACATTGATGGCGATGATCCCTTACTATTGGAGGCAGCTAGGGTTTGCTGTTGTTGCTGCTGTTGCTCGGGTGGTTCTTTTGAAGCCTTGTCTGAGTCTGCTGAGGGAGTCATCGTTATCCTCTTGAATTTACCCTGTTATATTTTTGATTGTGGCGGCACAGTTTGTTGATGCCTTTAACGGCCTATCCTGTAACGTTATAAATAATTGTAGCATAGGGTAGTCTTTCAACTGCCATCATTAATCGACTCAAAACAGGCGGGCTAGATCCAATCGATCAGCTTGATCAATGCGATTAGAAAAACTGATTTGGAAAATTCAGAGACCACGTAACACTATCGCATGTCGGTAAAACAGATCGCTATCACGCGGTGCGAGAACACAGCAGTTCAGCATGCTGCTCGAACTTTTCCGCTTGGGTTACAAATGGCTCCGCGCACGGTCGCTCTGAACAAGTCTACAAATGAATTGATCGTAAACAGACCCATAACAGGTTCGGCCAAAGCGGGCTAATGGACATCAACACTAGCTGCCAAATTTGTTAACCCAGGTACCACTATTTGTAAGTTAATACCGGCATAAGCCAGCGCTCTGCGGTTTCTAACGTCATTCCTTTTCGCTCCGCATAACTCTCGACTTGGTCTTTATCAATTTTACCGATTCCGAAATATCGTGAATCTGGATGGGAAAAATAGAATCCACTGACAGCAGCAGCGGGCGTCATTGCATAGCTCTCAGTAATATCGACGCTGATTTTCTGCGTCGCATCAAGTAGCCTAAATAACGTACCTTTCTCTGTGTGATCGGGGCAGGCGGGGTAACCCGGCGCAGGTCGAATACCTTGATAAGTCTCTTTGATTAATTCAGGGTTCGAATAATGTTCTTCTGCTGCATATCCCCAGAATTCCCTGCGGACCCGTTCATGCATTCGTTCAGCCAATGCTTCCGCTAATCTGTCTGCGATCGCCTTAACCAAAATTGCGTTGTAATCATCGTTATCGGCTTCATAATGCGCGGCTAGAGCCTCAACGCCATGGCCTGCACTGACGACAAAGCCGCCAACATAATCCTGCAGCCGCGTTTCGACCGGCGCCACATAGTCCGAGATACAGAAGTTAGCTTGGTCGTTAGGCTTGTCCATTTGCTGTCTAATATGATGAAGTTTCTCAACCACGGTATTGCGATCATCGTCTTCATAAAGAAGGATGTCGTCGTTGTCGGTCGAGTTAGCTGGCCAAAAGCCTATGATTGCATTGGCCTTGATTAGATCGTTGTCGATCATATGCTTGAGCATTTCCTGAGCATCATTGAATAAACTCGTCGCTGCTTCTCCGACCACGTCATCTTCTAGAATCTTAGGGTATTTACCGGCGAGTTCCCAAGTGATGAAGAAAGGTGTCCAATCAATATAGTCGACCAACTCTTCGATCGGGTAGTTGTCAAACACCCTCGTACCTAAAAATGAGGGTGTGGGCGGGGTATAACCTTCCCATTCAATGACGGATTTATTTTCGACCGCGTCTGCATAGCTCAACAGATTGCCCTTAGGCTTTCGATTTTTATTTCGGATACGTATTTTTTCGTACTCTACGCGCAGGTCTGCGGTGAAAGCAGGTTTCAGTTCGGGGCTCATCAGTTTTGTGGCAACGCCAACAGCTCTAGAGGCATCGGGTACGTACACGGTTGACTCGCCCTGATAGCAAGGTTCAATTTTTACGGATGTATGCGCTTTAGAAGTCGTTGCGCCGCCAATTAACAGCGGTTTATCGAAGCCCTGACGTTGAAGTTCGCTGGCGACATAGACCATCTCATCGAGAGAAGGCGTAATAAGACCACTGAGACCAATGATATCGACATTCTCTTCAATGGCAGTTTTGAGAATTTTATCTGCAGGCACCATGACACCCAAATCGATAACGTCATAGTTATTACATTGAAGAACGACACCGACAATATTCTTACCGATATCATGTACGTCGCCTTTAACTGTGGCGAGTAGTATCTTGCCTTTCGAATTGTTTTTGCTGTCTTTTGCCGCGTCAATAAAAGGGACCAGATGTGAGACAGCCTGCTTCATTACGCGTGCGCTTTTTACGACTTGAGGCAAGAACATTTTACCGGCGCCAAATAGGTCGCCGACACGGTTCATGCCATCCATTAAAGGCCCTTCGATCACTTCGATAGGTCGATCTACGGTAAGCCTAGCTTCCTCGGTATCTTCAACAATGTAGGTGTTGATGCCTTTTACGAGTGCGTGGGCCAACCGTTCAGAAACGGGTGCCTCTCTCCAGGTTAAATCAGCAGTTTTAGCCGCCGAACCTCGACCGGAGTAACGATCGGCGATCTCAATGAGTGCTTCTGTTGCTTCATCTGACCGGTTTAAAATGACATCTTCGATCTTGTCGCGCAATTCAATCGGGATGTCTTCATATATCACGAGTTGGCCCGCGTTGACGATGCCCATGGTCAAACCTGCGCGAATCGCGTGGTAGAGAAATACAGCATGAATTGCTTCACGCATTTGATTATTTCCGCGAAAGGAGAAACTGACATTACTAATCCCGCCTGATATTTTGGCGTGGGGCAGCTCGCTCTTTATATACTTACAGGCTTCAATAAAGTCCTTGCCATATAAATTGTGCTCTTCAATACCTGTCGCAACGGCGAAAACGTTGGGGTCAAAGATAATGTCTTGAGGTGGGAAGCCGATTTCGTTGACTAGAATATCGTAAGACTTTTTGCAGATTTCTTTCTTACGCGCAAGACTATCGGCTTGACCATCTTCGTCAAATGCCATGACAACAACGGCAGCACCGTGTTTCATACAGATACGGGCCTGTTCGACGAATTCTTCCTTGCCGGCTTTTAAACTAATTGAATTGACGATTGACTTGCCCTGTAGACATTTCAAACCAGCTTCAATAATTTCCCATTTAGAGGAATCTACCATGATCGGTACCCGGCTAATATCGGGTTCAGACGCAATCAGGTTCAGAAAATGAATCATCGCGGCCTTCGAATCCAACATGCCTTCATCCATGTTGATATCGATGACCTGCGCACCGTTGTTTACCTGTTGTAGAGCGACATCTAAAGCCTCTTCATAACTTTCTTCGCGTATGAGTCGCGCAAATTTTGCAGAGCCAGTAACATTCGTGCGCTCGCCGACATTCACGAACAGAGACTCGTCGTTAATATTGAAGGGTTCCAAGCCACTAAAAAGGGTATCTGTAGAGGCTGAAACCGGTTGGCGTGGTGCCACCTTTGTCGCCAAATCAGCGAAGGCTTCAATATGCGAAGGTGTTGTACCGCAACAACCGCCAATAATATTGACGAGGCCAGACTCCGCATAATCTCTCATTGCGCGGACCATCTCTGGGACAGTTTCATCGTATTCACCAAACTCATTCGGTAAACCGCGATTTGGGTAAGCGCTAATGTAGCAGTCTGATATTCTCGCGATATTTTCAATGTAGGGTCTAAGCTCATCAGCGCCTAATGCGCAGTTGAAGCCAACAGAAATCGGTTTTGCATGTCGAATTGATGCCCAAAACGCTTCGACTGTCTGGCCTGACAATAGTCGTCCGCTGGCGTCAGTAATCGTGCCTGAAATCATGATCGGGTATTGTGTATCAAGTTCCTCGAATACCGACAGCGCGGCGTAGATAGCTGCTTTTGCATTAAGGACATCGAATATTGTTTCAATCAGAATGATGTCCGAGCCGCCGTCAATGAGTCCGCGAATCGCTTCCGAGTAATCGTCTACTAGTTCATCGAAGGTGATGCTACGAAAGCCGGGGTCGTTAACATCGGGGGAGAGGCTTGCGGCTCTTGTGGTTGGTCCAATCGCACCGGCGACGAACCTTGGTTTATCGTTTGTACTTTGTTCATCTGCTGCCTCTCTGGCGAGTCGTGAAGCGGCGACGTTAATTTCATATGACAGACTCTCCATGGCGTAATCTGCCTGGGAGACACGATTTGCTGTAAAAGTGTTCGTTTCAATAATGTCAGCGCCGCGTTGCAGGTATTCACTATGGATTTTTCGTATCGCATTGGGCTGGGTCAAAGCGAGAATCTCGTTATTACCCTTCAGGTCTTGCTTATGATCGGCAAAGCGTTCGCCTCTGAAATCGTTTTCTTCGAGTTTCAGGTCTTGGATCATCGTACCCATCGCGCCATCCATCACTAAAATTCGTTGCGATAGTAGTTTCTCGATGAGATCAAAATTCTTAGAACGATTCATTTAAATTGTCTTGTAAGCTAGGAGCCGCGCAGTTTATCAGCTTACGGGGCGCGACGTTTGGAAGATCTTGCCCAGCCAAGATGAATGATCTTCATGATCAATTTGCGTGATAAACCCCTGCTATAGCAAGGACTTATAGATGATAATTAGACTTGGATGGTGTGGCCTGATTCAGTAAACTGCACGACAATTAGCGCCGAATCGTTATTCGTGATGTGCGCATTTCACTATAAGAGAAAATCGATGGTCGATATAACCGAACAAGCACAAGCTTATTTCGTCGAGTTACTGTCTAAGCAGGACGCTGATGATATTGGTATCCGTATCTTTATCTCTGATCCTGGCACGCCTATGGCGGAAACGTGTATTGCCTACTGTAAACCAGGAGAAGAGCAGGAAGCTGACCTCAAAGTAGAATATACCGGTTTCACAGGGTATTTGGATGAGCGAAGTATGCCTTTCCTAGAAGGTGCCTTGGTTGATTTTGCTGAAGATAGAATGGGCGGACAACTTACGATTAAAGCGCCCAACTCAAAGGTTCCGCAGGTCTCTGACGATAGCCCGATCGAAGATCGGATTAACTACGTGCTGCATAGCCAGATAAACCCAGGTTTGGCCTCACATGGTGGCATGGTCAACCTAGTTGAGGTTATTGATGACGAAGTCGCTATTTTACAATTTGGCGGTGGTTGTCAGGGTTGCGGGATGGTAGATATGACGTTGAAAGACGGTGTTGAAAAGACACTGCTCGAGCAGCTACCGCAGTTAACCGCAGTGAAAGATGTGACCGACCATACCGTAACGGATAATGCATTCTACAAATAGAATCGCTCTTAGTCTCTGCTAGTGCTGCGTGGCACAGCTATGCGTCGGTTCTATGAACGGTGCTATGAATGTTGCTAGGAATGGGGTTATGAATGAGTAATAAAAAAGCCTGCTATCTCAGCAGGCTTTTTTTATGGTCGATACAATCGCTCTCGCTTAGGCAGCACCTTATACAAAAACCGTAAAGGTGCTAAATAATCGTCGTTAAGCTGTTTTACCCAGCAACTCATCAGCGGTTAATGCTTTGCGTTCAGACAGCTTCGTTTTTACATTGAGTCGGAAGTCTCGAATCATCTTTTCGGTTGTTTCCCAATCGACACAAGCATCGGTCACAGAAACACCGTAGGCCATGTCATCCTGATTTTCTAGGATCTTCTGGTTACCAGCATTGATATTACTCTCGATCATCAAACCTATAATTGACCGATTACCATCATCTATTTGCTTGGCAACTTCATCCAGTACTTTGGTTTGACGATTGTGATCTTTCTCTGAGTTGGCATGACTGCAATCAATCATGATATTTGCAGGTATACCTGCGCCAAGTAACTGCTTCTCACACGTCGCGACACTGTCACTATCATAGTTAGTTGTTCCACCGCCGCCACGCAGCACGATATGTGCGTGTTGGTTTCCTCGCGTATGAATTACTGATACTTCACCTTGATGATTAATCCCCAGAAAGCGGTGAGGGGCAGATACTGATTGGAGCGCGTTTATAGCAACACCCAAGCCACCATCAGTGCCATTTTTGAAACCAACAGATGAGGACAAACCGCTTGCCATTTCTCTGTGTGTTTGTGATTCCGTTGTTCTTGCGCCAATGGCACTCCAACTGATCATATCTTGAAGAAATTGAGGTGAAATCGGATCCAACGCCTCAGTAGATGTCGGTACGTCCATTTCAGCAAGGTCTACAAGCAGCTTTCGACCGAGATGAAGACCTTCGGATATGTTAAACGAATCATTTAGGTGCGGATCATTAATAAAACCTTTCCAACCGACTGTAGTGCGGGGCTTCTCAAAGTAAACACGCATAACAAGGAACAAAGTGTCTGATACTTCTTCGGCAAGCGCCTTCAGCCTTTTGGCATAATCCAGAGCAGCATCAATGTCGTGAATGGAGCAGGGTCCAACGACCATAAACATTCTTGGATCTGAACGATCAATAATATTCTTGATTGTTAGCCGAGCATTCGAGACCGTAGCGAGTCCTTTTACTGAAACAGGCACTTGCTGCTTAAGTTGATCGGGTGTCACCAATGTTTCTTCACTTAACACGTTTACATCATCCACTTTAATTGTTGTCATCATTTGGGTTCCGAGTTGACTTCGATAAAAATTAGTTCAAAAAAAAACCCCGTTAGACGATCGCCTATCGGGGTTTCCTTTTAGGCGGTCATGACCGCCTAATTTTCACAAAAGCGACCTATTTCTCAACGAAATAATAGAAGCCAAACCAGAAAGAACCTCTTGAGGCCTCGCCTGCTAGCGCTATGGGTCGTTTTTGTAGGGTTAAATTCATGCCAGCAATAATAGCGGCCTGCAGCGGTTCTGCAAGCACTTTCTATTAATCAGGCAAATTTAGTTCGAAATTGATTCGTTTTTTCGTTCTAAAGCGACGGGCGTGCAGGTAATCGAGCCTTTAGCCCAACGCAAAGAGGTGATGCCGGGGGAAAAGGCGCAAGTGCACTTCTAATAGCAGTTTGGCCGTCTAGGGTTTGACTTATGGAGCGAAGTGCCTAGTATGCGCTTTTTCGACTTTAGGTTCAGATAGTGGCATTTGAATTCTCATATTTGCTTCTTGGCTTGCTGGGGCTCACTGGAATCGCTGCGGGCTTCATTAATACGTTGGCCGGTGGTGGCTCGATGTTAACGTTGCCGGTGATGATGATGATGGGGATGCCCGCCGATATTGCCAATGGTACTAATCGGGTAGGCGTGTTGTTTCAGTCTCTGACAGCAATGCGTGGTTTCGACAAAGAGAACAAGCTTGAGTCCACAGCAATATTACCAATGCTGGTGCCAACCTTAGTGGGCGCTATTGTAGGCGCAGTTGCTGCCAGCGTGCTTCCCGTCACATTTTTAAAGCCTGTATTGCTAGTCACAATGGTGGTGATGGCGCTCGTGATGTTGGTTAAGCCTGATATGGTTGCGCCTCCGCAAGGTACCCAGGCGCATAAATTACGTGACAAACCCAGTGCCGTCGCAGGACTTTTTCTCGCGGGTGTCTACGGTGGCTTCATTCAGGCTGGCGTTGGATTTATTTTGTTGGCAGCTCTGGCGGGAGGTTTGAGGTATGATCTCGTTCGCGCAAATGCGCTGAAAACGGTTGCCACAGCAGTGTTCAGTGGTTTGGCTTTGGCCGTTTTTGTGTTTATGGGCCAAGTCAGCTGGATTCCAGGCTTGGTATTAGCCGTTGGCTCGATGATCGGTGCAGCACTGAGTGTTAGGTTTGCCATTAGTGTGTCGCAGACGGTGCTAAAATGGATTTTGTTCATCATGGTTAGCATCACTTGTGCCATGGCCATGCTGTTTTAGCGAGTGTCTTTTGTTAGTAAGTCAGTTTCGCCGAGCAACAAAACAATAAAATGCAAAGAACGTTTAGTCGATCTACCAGCCAATCCTAGGTTGATAGGAAAATTATAAGAACATCATAGGAACATGTCGAAAGGCAGCGTATACAAAATGTCAGATGAGATAGAAAAGTACCCACCGAATTTTATTCGCAATATCATCGAAAAAGATGTCGGCGACGGCAAGAACGGTGGGCAGGTTGTAACTCGATTTCCACCTGAGCCGAACGGTTTTTTGCATATCGGCCATGCCAAAGCAATTTGCCTGAGTTTTGGTGTCGCAAAGGAATTCTCGGGTAAGACGTACTTGAGGTTCGACGATACGAACCCGATCAAAGAAGACACTCGTTTCATTGATGCTATGAAAGAAGATATTTCTTGGCTAGGTTTTCAGTGGCATGAAATTCGTAATGCTTCTGACTATTTTGAACAGCTTTATCAGTTTGCGGAGCAGTTGATACAAGAAGATAAAGCCTACGTTGACTCAAGCACAGCAGAGGAAATGAGAGAGATGCGGGGCACATTGACAAGCCCAGGCACGGCGAGTGAATACCGAAACCGATCGATAGAAGAAAATCTCGATTTTTTTAGGCGGATGAGAGCAGGAGAGTTTGCTGACGGCACGCATGTACTGAGACTTAAAATCGATCTAGCGTCTCCGAACATTAACATGCGAGACCCTGCCATTTATCGAATCCGTCACGTCGAGCATCATCAAACGGGCAACGCATGGTGCATCTACCCGCTGTATGACTACACTCACTGTATATCTGATTCACTCGAAGGCATTACCCACTCTCTGTGCGATCTGAGCTTCGAAGACCATCGGCCACTCTATGATTGGGTTTTAGAACAGCTGAAGATGAATTGCCATCCCCAGCAAATTGAATTTTCGCGTTTGAACCTTCAGTACACAGTCATGAGTAAAAGAAAGCTCAAACAATTGGTTGAAGAGAATCTAGTTGATGGATGGGATGACCCGAGACTTCCAACTATTGCCGGATTGCGAAGGAAAGGTTATACCGCGGATTCTATTCGAGACTTTTGTCGTCGTATTGGTGTCACAAAAAGCGATAACAATGTTGAGCTGGCTATGCTCGAGAGCTGTATCAGAGACGACCTTGAAAGTTCATCGCCAAGAGTCATGGGTGTACTAAAGCCACTTAAGATTGTGATCGAAAATTATCCCGAAGATAAGATCGAAGAACTCACAGTGCCGAATCATCCGAAAGATGAATCCTTAGGTGAAAGAACCCTACATTTCAGTCGAGAGATCTACATTGATCAGGAAGACTTCCGCGAAGAGGCTAATCGTAAGTACAAGCGACTGGTTGCTGGTGGTGAAGTCAGGCTACGTTATGGTTATGTCATCAAGGCTGAAGAAACCATAAAAGATGCCGATGGCAATATCGTTGAGCTACGTTGTTCCTACGACCCGGATACCTTGGGTAAAAATCCGGAAGGTCGAAAAGTACGTGGCGTAATTCATTGGGTTTCGGCAGAGAAAGCACAAAGCGCTGAGATTAGGCTCTACGAACCAACCTTTACCGTCGATTTCCCTGACGCATCGGAAGAGGATTATCACGACCTGATGAATCCAACCTCACTCGTTATACATCAAGGTTATGTGGAGGAGAGTCTCGGTCAAGCTAATGTTGATGAGCGCTTTCAGTTTGAGCGGGAAGGTTATTTTTGTATCGATCGCAATGACTCAAAGCCAAATGCTTTGGTTTTTAACCAGATCGTAGGGCTTCGAGATACTTGGGCAAAGATCGAGAAGAAGCCCGCTTAAGAGAAACTCATTTACTGATCATTAGTTAACCACGAAGGAATCAGTAAACTTGCTTAGCAGCTATCGCTTAAAGTAAATGTAGGCGTTAGCAAAAAGGCGATATGTGACTGATATGAAAATTGATTATGACGCCATCGTGCAGGCGGGCAATAGAATATCTGCACATATTAATTACACCCCGATTTTAACCTCAAGCGCGCTTGATGCTCTGACGGGTGCAGCGCTGTTTTTTAAAGCTGAACATCTGCAGAAAGCTGGCGCCTTTAAAGCAAGAGGGGCGACCAACGCTGTTCTGAATCTTACCAAGTCTGAGCGAATCAACGGTGTTGCAACACACTCGTCTGGAAATCATGGTGCGGCGTTGGCTCGAGCCGCCAAGATCGTCGGTATCCCTGCTTACATTGTCGTACCTAAAAATGCTAACGAAATAAAGAAGGCGGCGATCGCGTCCTATGGCGGTGTTGTCATCGAATGTGAGTCGACGCTTGAGAGCAGGCAGGCGACTCTGGCGCAGGTTATTGAAGAGCACGCTGCAACGCCTATTCCTCCGTACGATCATGAAGATGTCATCATTGGTCAGGGCACGACTGCAATAGAGCTCATAATCCAAGTGTCACATTTGACGCGACTAGTTGTGCCCGTTGGCGGCGGAGGTCTTTTAGCAGGTACTTCTGTCGTGGCAGCGCGATACGAAAATGTTCAGGTTTTTGGCGCGGAGCCAGCCTTAGCGGACGATGCGTATCGCTCCTTTCAATCAGGCGTTCGCGTTAAAAGTCATGCGCCTGACACCATAGCTGATGGGCTTAGAACAACCCTTGGGGAACTAAATTTTGAAATCATTAAGGACAATGTGACGGATATTTTATTGGTCTCAGATGATGAGATCGTGCATGCCATGAAGTTGATATGGACACGCTTGAAACAAGTTGTCGAACCATCCGCCGCTGTCACGTTGGCGACTGTTATTCGCTACCCGGAGATATTCAATAATGAAAGAGTAGGCATTGTGCTTACTGGCGGAAATATTGATCCTGGTAATCTGCCTTTCTAACTGCATAGAGGCGTATTAGTAACAAATAATTTTGTACCGAGGTGATTGAGTCTATTGGCGTCGGGTCAGTTTACGATAGCTCGGACGAGGTCAGCAATTTCGCCGGTGTTTGGAAAGCGATGTACATTATATTTTGAAAAGATTGTCTGTCCGTCTAGAACGACATCAAATATTCCTTCGCCTGCGGGCAGCATTTCGGCTTCAATTCCCAAATCATTTGCTAATTCAGCCGCCAAACTGACGGCTTCAGGCCTGTAATTTCACTGTGCGCAATAGTGAATTTTTATTTTCATATTCTCTATTAACACCTTGCTGTTAATTGATGTGTAAAAGGGTCGCAGCAATCAAGTTAAGGGCTAGACAGCAAGTAACCAAATCGCGGCTGCGGTTACGTAGCCTAGGACCTGACTGCGGTCTAGTGATCCATTGTCTAGTTGGTTGTCGAGTTCTTGTTGTGGCAAGCCACCGTTCATTGTCCGTGCGATGATCGGCCCTTCAAAAATAATGACACCGACAGCTCTGCCGAATACCATGGCAAAGAGGGCGGCACGACCTGCGTTGTCAATCGGTATCAGGATGAAAATCAAAGCAACCAGAAGCCAGTTTGCAATAGGTCCGCCGAGGCTCATTGCAAGGAACTGTTTTGATGTATTTTTTTCCATATTGAAGCCGAACACAAAGGTGCCGCTCGGTTTAGGTACAATTGGCGACCGAGACTTGGCTAGTCTTGCACCACAAAAATGACCCCACTCATGAAAGATCCCGGCGAGGTAATTGGCGACGATAAGTGCCGCGATGACGCTCAGCACATTGGCAATCAACAAATCGGATGCCAATACCCACGCGTCTAACGCGGCGAATATTGCCATATAAGCTACGAGTCTCAAGCCGTGGTATTCGGCGACTTGCTTAAGTCGCTGTTTATCGGGCATCGATTTACGCTTTGTCTTTATGTCTGTCGTCGCTTGGGCCTGATTATCGACCTGAGTCTCAGTGCTGCTCAGGTTATCTGGTATACCTTGCTGTTCAATATCACCCATGACTTACTCTCCTCATCGCTAGTTCGATATATGCCTGAATCATACACGAGTCTACCTTATTCGGATCACATTCAGCTCGCCAGACAACACAGCGGTCATGTGTGTCCAACGATTTATATCGGCAAAGGCAAACGCAGTGATAAGCAAATGCTATATGAATAGAATTAGTGTACCAAATGAGAAATTGCCGGTTTTAATTGTGGAGGTGTGACGTTAGAATCCCCGTCTTCACATGACTGGCGATATACTGCGATTCAGCGCGGTAACAGGTGGACCTAACCATCGGGAAGTGTGAACGTAAAACCTAAAATGCCGTTCGCCTGGGCGCTCACCAAGTTAACCTGAGAAAGATAGCCCATGACAACAAATTTAGAATATTTAGAGCAAAATGATCCTGCCGTGTTCGCAGCGCTCAGTGGCGAAGAGAATCGCCAGCGTATGGGAATCGAACTCATACCTTCCGAAAATTACACGTTCCCAGAAGTACTGGCGACTCTCGGTAGTGTGTTTACCAATAAGTACTCAGAAGGCTACCCTGGCCGACGCTATTATGGTGGTCAGGAATTCACCGATCAGATTGAGACACTGGCCCGGGATAGAGCAAAGGAGGTGTTCCGATGCGAGCACGCCAATGTTCAGCCGCTGTCAGGTTCAGCGATGAATCAAGCGGTTTATTTAGGTTTGCTTGAGCCAGGCGATACGATCCTTGCCATGGACCTATCCCACGGAGGCCACTTGACGCACGGTGCGCCGGTTTCTCATATGGGCAAAATATTTAATTTTGAGCGCTACGTGACAAATCCAGTAGACGGCTCAATCGATTTCGATAAGGTACGCGAAGATGCATTAAAGTATCGACCTAAGATGATCCTCGCAGGCTATACGTCTTATCCACGCGACCTGGATTACGCCGCGTTTGTTTCAATCGCAGAAGAAGTTGGCGCGATCAGCATGACCGACGCATCGCACTTTGGCGGATTGGTTGCCGGTGGAGCAATGAAGAACCCATTCGATTTTGGTTTTGATGTTGTCACAACCACAACGCATAAGAGTTTGAGGGGACCTCGTGGCGGCATGATTTTATGTAAGAAAGAATTTGCCAAAAAGATTGATAAGTCTGTCTTTCCTGGACTTCAAGGTGGCCCGCATATGAATGCCGTCGCCGGCATTGCGACCACACTGTTAAACGCACAAGGTCAAGAATTTAAAGATTACGCGCGACAAGTTCTGCTGAATGCCAAAGCGTTGGCAGCCGGCTTCATAGAGCGTCAAGCATCGCTTGTCACCGGTGGTACAGACAATCACATGATGGTTATTGATACTTCAATCAGCTATGGCATAGATGGTCGGGTGGCAGAAGAGCTCTTGGATCAGGCATCTATTACAACCAATAAGCAGATTATTCCCGATGACCCGAATCCACCGCTACGACCCAGCGGTATCCGTATTGGTACGCCCGCGGCTACCGCGCGCGGCATGCGCGAGGCAGACATGGAAAAACTCGCAGGTTGGATTCATATCTGTCTGTCCAATCCAGAGGATGAAGCAAAGATCACATCCATCAAAGGTGAAGTCGAAGAGTTCTGTCAGCAATTTCCTGTTCCCGGTCTTGAATAAAAAGTCTTGAATAAAAAGTCTTGAATTGAAAGTCCTGAGTTAATTGCGCTAAGACGCTTAGCGAGGAACAACATCTATGATCCAAGGGTTGCTGTTTGATTTTTTTGGCACCCTTGTGATCTATGATGAAAGACGAGTTCATCAACGATTCCCGCGTACCCATCATCAATTAGCCGATCACGGCGTCAAACTCGATGAGAAATCCTTGATTAATGTTATTGATCAGGTTTTTACGCGTTTTGAGCTAGACGCGCGGGATTCGATGGTCGAGTTTTCAATGGCAGATATTTTTGCCGTCGTGCTAAATGGATTGCAAATCGACCCGCAGACAGTCGATCTTGACCAACTCGCGCATTGCTACACGCAAGAGTGGTCTGTCGACATTAAACCGATCAAAAACGTACAAACGTTTTTGCGGCAATTGCAGCGTGAGTATCAGCTCGGTCTGATCACCAACACGCATTTTGCACCGATGATTAAGCGCTTGCTCAAAAAGTTTGAGCTTGAGTCATATTTTTCAACGGTTGTAACGTCGGTTGAACATGGCAACAGCAAGCCACATCCAGCAATTTTTCAACATACGCTTGAGGCTATGACATTGGATGTGTCGCAAGCGGTCTATATCGGCGATAGTTATCGTGCTGACTATTTAGGGGCGCAGGGCGTTGGTATGAACTGTTTTCTGGTTGGTAAGCACGCACGGGTGCCTGATGCTTATCAAATTCCGACAGTCGTCGATTTGCCTAGATATCAACTTTCGACAATGGGTTGATGTCTTCGTATCACAGGCACTATTTGCTTTGAGTAATAGGGGTTTAAGTTTTTGTGACCTTAGGTTGAAGGTGTGCCGCACACCACGCCATTTGCGATGGCATGCTGGCCCTCGCTATTTACGACTTGGTAGAAAACCTGCAGTTCATTGCCCTTCTGCAGAGTACCTAAACACTGAACCGAGATTGTAGTTTGCATCAACACCATGGCGCGTAATTGACCACATAGTCGCGTGATTCTCGTCGCATCCCCGTCAAAGCAGCGATCAATAATGCAGGTTAGTGCGTGTGCTTTTGTTGCGCTGCCATGAAGGATAATGTCCGGTAGACCTGCGGCTTTTGCAACACTTGGCTCCGTATGTATGGGGTTGTAGATATCAGCACATTCTGTGTACTGCTGACCGGCATGTTGTGGAATATAAATGTCAGCTTTCCAGTTGCGCGTAATGTCTGATGGATCCATGCTGGGACGGATCGGCGAAGGCTCAAATTCGCGATCTTCTCCATTTAACGTCGCGCCACGGGTTATGCCGTTGTAGTCCAATTCTGCGAGCAGCGTGCCGCTGCTGTCTGTCATGCGGAACCTGTCGACACTGAAAACACCGGGCGTAATTTTTTTCCTAGCAACGAGTTGTCCTTGTACCGTGACAACTTGGTTCTGTCGAAATGGCTGGTATATACGTAGATCAGTTTCAGCGTGAACACCGAAAGGCGCAGCACGGGTGTTAGCGGGTAGATCTGGTCGAAAACGCGTGTTCCATTGAAGTGCAAAGCTAATTGCCGGATGAACGTTTAGTCCACCTTGGCGTAGATCGTCAAAATAGGCCTCATTGGTATCGTTGATTGATGCTGCATAGGCCATGATTTTTCTTGCATCAAGGACGTATGATTTAGCAACTGTAAATCCACCTACATCATTTACATCGAGCTCACCGGGACCTTGTGACATTTAGATTATCCTTTACTGAGTAATGATTATTGGTCGCGCTTCTAAAATTTGTTAAGGGTAGCTTTGAGACGCAGCCTTTATAAGTAGTTCTGATAAACAGCGCTTTAACCATCGCGCTTATCGACACAGCTTATAGAGCGTGGCGACTGATCCAGGCTATCAATGTTCGTGCGGCTTCGTCATAAACGCTTTCCTGCGACACACGTGTGCGTTTTAGAATCTTAAAACTATGGTCAGCCGTATCAAGGGTGGCAAGCTCAGCATCTTTAAGTTTATCAATAATAGGTTCAAGCAAATTCAATTCAGCCAGGCTGTCGCGTGTACCCGAAAGGTAAAGTTGCGGTACACGAATATCGGGCAGATGCATTGCTCGTTTGGTATCTGGTTTCTTCGATGGATGCAGTGGGAATGAAAAATACACAAGCCCGGCAACGCTGTCGGTATGAATTGCCGCATAATGCGATGTCATTCTTCCGCCGAAAGAGTGTCCGCCAAGTAACAACGTTGGGCTGGGTTTAACAATTACAGTTTGAGAGCCGCTTATTTCGGCGAGGACCTTACGTCCCTGTGTGATCGCATTGTCAATTGTTTCAAGACAGGTCGGGAGATTGTCAGTTCGACCGCCGCCTTTTTCCATATAAGGGAAATTGAACCTGAAGGTTGCTATGCCGACAGCGGCTAAGGCATCGCAAATCGAATTCATGTGGACATGATCGAGCGGTGCGCCAGCGCCGTGTCCGAGCACTAAAAGGTGCGAACAGTTATCGGGTTGCATGAGAAGTGATGTGACACTCACGCCGGCCTTCGCCTGAAAGGTCGATCTGCTGTAAACGGTATCCGAGACTAGCATTTATAACCCATCATTTAAGAAGCGATCCTGTTCAAAGACTCCGATAATACGGGTTTGGCTAGCGGCGAGCTAGAGTTGTACTGTGTGAAAAATGGCGGCTTCTTACTCTTTACCGAAGGTTTCGAGGTTTGCGATCGCGTGCGGTTGATCAACAGATGTGATCACGACCAGAGATCCTTTGCCCTGAGGCGTCACATATCCTCGCCATGCATCATTACTGATCTCGTAGCGCTGGCTGATCGCTTTGTCCGTAGCACCTGTCATAGGCAGTGACGAGGAGGGCGTAACGCGATTCTTTATCGTTCTTATCCACAATAGGCCCATTAATGACCAAAAACATTCCTTTGGGACCAGACGTTTTATCGCACGGCTTGTTATTGATATGCGTTAAGAGATCCGTTTTGAGATGGTTCAAGATTCAGTCACAGGGCTAATCGACAGATCCTGCAGGGATTAGTATGTGGTTATAGCAGGCGGGTTAGTTGTTGATGTTTTTGTGCAAATTGACTCGCGCGCCCTTTAGACAGCTGCGTGAGTCAATCATATGCTGCGCTGATATTAAGGCGCTAAAGCTTTTCGGTAAAAGTGATGAACTGATGAACCTGAGAGGCGGCGCGCTGCTGCAACGCTGGATCAACAAACTCGCCGTTTTCATTAAAAGCCGCGAAAGAACTCGCGACAACAAAAGCTTGCGGTGCGATGTGGCATCCAATTCCCATTAGCATTGACTTTAAATGCGTGGCTGCGCGGGCACCGCCGCCCGGACCAGGCGAAGCACTCGCGATGAAGACAGATTTTCCAGAGAATGCGCTCAGACTTAGCGATGCCTCATCCGAACGTGTGCACCAGTCGATTGCATTAAGTAGTAGGGGGGTCATAAAGCCATTGTATTCAGGACAAGTGATGATTAACCCATCAGCATCCTGCAAAATTTCCTTTACTGCCTTGACGCTGTTAGGCAGGCCTTGCTCATGCTCAAGATCGCCATTGTAAATTGGCATTGAATAATGCTCGAGTTCGATATGCGTTGTCTGAGCACCGACTGCATTGCAACAGTTTGCTAAGATTCTCGCGAGTTTTAAATTGTCTGAGTCACGTCTTGAACTTCCGCTCATTATTGCAATACTTGCCACAACACTTTCCTTTGTTATCAGCCCTGTTAGCGGCAGATACTACCTTATCTCCGTATTCGGCTGCTAGGGACTTGCGACTGCCTGTGTTGAACCGTTTAGGATAAGTTATTGGGTTAGGACATTTAAGTGGTTTCTGAGCTTTTGGTTTGTGTAGCGATGGCGAAGATGTTGATTTTCTACTTTAATAAAAGTCTTTAAATTGCTGAAATAATTAGTATTACTAGTCTATATTTTCGCATCTTGTACAATAAAAGCTCAACGTTTTCGCCGGCCAGCACACATTCAGATTTAGGGGACAATTAGCCTCTTACATATTCCGATATAAGTCATTCAGATACTCTTAGATATTCGTGGATATTGCAGACTTCATGGCGTTAGTATATCCGCCTGGCTCGGACCGGTGGTCCCGCTGAAAATAAACAAGTTCAAGGATAAAGGACATGATGGATCTAGACATTCCAGAAAAATTAGTACCAATACGAGACAAGATCGATTCGTTCGTTCGGTCGAAGGTTGACCCGTTGACAGAGGAATATTTTGACAATATTGATGTCGGCGATCGTTGGTCTTGGAATGACAGACAAAAAGAAATCATGGAAGGTCTGAAATCCGAAGCCAAAGAAGCCGGTTTGTGGAACTTTTTCTTACCAGAAAGCCAAGGTGGTGCAGGCGTATCAAACCTTGAATATGCGCATCTGGCTGAAGTCATGGCAAGAAACCCAATCGCTTCTGAAGTATTTAACTGTGCAGCACCTGACACGGGCAACATGGAAGTCCTCGAGCGTTACGGAACAGAAGAGCAGAAAAAAGAATGGTTAGAGCCTCTGCTTGAAGGAAAGATTCGTTCTGCTTTCGCGATGACTGAGCCAGATGTAGCCTCTTCAGATGCAACGAATATTGCAACAAGTGCCGTACTTGATGGCGATGAGTGGCTTATCAACGGTTCGAAGCATTACATTTCCGGTGCTGGCGACAGCCGCTGCAAGATCATGATTACCATGGTAGTGACAAACCCAGATGCGCCTAAGCATTTGCGTCAGTCGCAAATTCTTGTGCCAATTGATGCAAAGGGTGTCGATGTTATTCGCCCCATGTACGTGTTTGGTAAGGATGATGCGCCACACGGCCATATGCATATTAAATTTACGGATGTTCGAGTACCAAAAGAAAATATTCTTCTTGGAGAAGGTCGAGGATTTGAAATTTCTCAGGGTCGTCTTGGGCCAGGACGAATTCACCACTGTATGCGTTCAATTGGTGTTGCTGAACGTGCCCTTGAGTTGCTTTGTAAGCGTGCATTGTCCCGTGAAGCTTTTGGCAAGTCACTTGCGGAGCTAGGCGGTAACTACGACGTTATTGCTGAATCTAGAATTGAGCTAGACATGTGTCGATTAGCAGTACTTAAGGCAGCCTACATGATGGATACCATCGGTAATAAGGAAGCCCGTAAGTATATCTCCGCCATTAAGGTGTCAGTACCTAATATGACCCTTAAAATTGTTGACCGAGCTATCCAGATATATGGTGCTTTGGGTGTATCTCAAGACACACCTCTTGCAGCAATGTGGACGGGTCAAAGAACTCTGAGACTCGCTGACGGTCCTGATGAAGTTCATAAGCGAGTTATCGCTCGCGAAGAGCTGAAGAAGTATCAATAGATTCTGGTCTTTGGTTTGATAGAAAGTAACAAGAATTAAGAGGCCTAAATGGCCTCTTTTTTTTGCCCGGCGTTCACGACTCAAAATCGAAGGAGCAGCGTCTAAAGCATAATTAGCAAAGCGCCGGTGACATATGTGCTGAGGGTCACTTGTTGAACTATGCGGTGCTTCAGTAGTAGGATACAGAGCATACGACGTAGCTGCATAGAGGCGTATTTGTCGAGGCTGATGAGGCGTTGTGGCATGTTTATGGTCGTGGTTTCCTTACTTTATCAAAGGGACACTGTGTCGCTGGTATACAAATTTTAAGCAACTAAAAGGTGAGTGTTTTGGACATCCAATCGATTAGAAATGCCTCTCTGAAAAGTATCGCGTTGCTGATTTTGATTGCCTTACCCCTACACGGCGCTGCAAAGACTGCAACCAGTAGCACCTATAATGTCACACGTGACATAGTCTATGGCGATCCCCAAGACGCTTATTCTGAATTACAGTCTCTGGATATATATTGGCAAGACAATAAAGTAGCTCGGCCCGTCATCATCTATGTTCATGGTGGTAGTTGGGCTCTCGGCGATAAGTCCGACGTAAATTCCAAACCCGATTTTTTTGTGCCGGAGGACATCGTCTTCATCAGCATGAATTACCGTCTGCGTTGGGATCATCAACTTTATGATCAACTAGACGATATTGTTTCGGTTGTTAAATGGGTTAAAGCAAATAGCGAAACCTTCGGCTTAGACTCCGATAGGGTTATTTTGATGGGGCATGAAGCGGGTGCCCATCTTGTTTCTTTGGTTAGTACCGATCCTCGATACATGAAGGCTCAGGGCATGTCCCTTAAGAGCATCAAAGCAGCGGTTGCAATTGATACAATGAGTTTCGATATACCAAGGGTCATGAAGGAACTGGGTTCATTCGTGCAACGTCGACAGCACCGGCTCATATTTGGGGAGGAACTCGCGTCACAATTGGCGGCCTCGCCGATAACCCATATTGATCAAGGCAAGAATATTCCGCAATTCGCACTGCTATACGTAGCAGACGATGAGGTTAACCAAATTCAAACACAGGCATTTGCCAAGTCGCTGATCTCAGCAAATGTCAGTGTCATCATAATTCCAGGTAATGCGACCACACGGCAGACGATTGATGTTGAGCTTGGTACATCCAAAGACGCGCCAAGTGGCGCATTAATGGCATTTATACGCGCGACTTTTTAATGATCGGTTACTTGGCAATATGATTCCTAAACGATATTTACTCGCACTGTGCCTGTTGATCTTTCATTCATCTGGTATGTCAGCAACCGGCGAGCTTCACCAGAGACTCGAATCATTGCAACGACAAGGTATCGTGGTGAGCCCCACGTTAGTTTCTGAAATTATAAAACGTGAACAGCAGAACGAATCTAACGAGGCTATGTCTGCTTTCGTTCAATCCAACCAAAGCGTTGATCGCTCCTCTGAGCTTCGTTGGTGGCTCGATCAGATTGAATCCAATCCGGCATCTTTAGGCCGCTCGACGTTTATCAGCGATCCTCTTACCGTTGCTCGTCGTGTTAATTTGAGCCAAATCTACACGCTTGGAATGCCCCTTAGCGAAGGCTCGGAGATTGTGACCAGTCGTTTTTGGAGAGATGGTCAGCCGCTGCAAAACCAATACCCTGAAGAAGCTAATTTTGTTAGGGCACGTATTGATAAGGGTTCCGAGCGCGTCTATCTAAAACAGACTCAAGCCCGGCTAAAAGGTAACTATGGCGGCTTGAGTCAGAGCCTTCCAACAGCTTCATTTTTAATTGACGACACGGCGCTTCAAGCTGGCGATTCAATCATTTTTGAATACAGTAATTTGTATATGCCGTATCGGGCAACGCAGCACTTTGTTCTTCCGGTCTTGATTAGGCCCGTCGGAAACACAAGTTTTGTCCAAACGCCCGACGCCACGCTTGTTGTTGATGCCGGACCTGCGGCGGATGTGGCGCTTGATGTGCCTGCATACATTGAATCCGGCTCAAGGTTCAGCGCGGAACTGCGCGCGTTAGATGAATTCGGTAATCTAGCATCAGGCTCGACGCCATCTTTCGATATTCTTATTGATGGTTCATTCGTCCAGAGAATTGATGCTGGCATCAGTCGTAAGCATATCGTCGAAAATTTGCAGTTACCGCGGACAGATATACCTCCAACCATTGAAGTGCGATCAAGCGGCGGGGGGATTAAAAGCCAAGCCAGTGCTTTTGTTATAAAGGCAACAGAAAATAAGCTTTACTGGTCGGATATTAACGCTATTGACTACCCTGGAAGTTCAGAACAAGGCGTTGTTGATAGCGGTAGCGTCGATCTCACCATTATCGGCGTGTCGCTCGACCAGACGACCTCTGTGAATTGGTATGCTAAAGGCGATCCAAAAGGTTGGATAGATAAAAGGACATTATCTGCTGGCGGACAGCAGCTTGTGATTTCGACTCAGTTTGCAGACGCTGTATCAGAACTGCCTATAATCAATAGAAGCCTTGGGGACAAGCAAGCCGTTGTGATTGCATTGGCAGAAGTGCCGCTTGATGATCGTATTTCAAATAATGTGCAATTGGTCGAAATTCTCACCGGTAATGGTGGATTTGAGTGGTATGGCCAACGTCTATTGGATCGCGGTTTTCGGCTTGGCTTTACAGCGTCGGATAATGCCAACACGGTGCCGGTGGGTCTCACAAACAAACCCGCCAAGACCGGCATCATAGTTCAACCAGACGAGTCGCCCATTGATGCTCTCAGACGCGGTAGAACCTTCGTCACAAGTGGCGATAAGATTATGCTCGATGTGTCTGTGAATGGTGCAGCGCCAGGAAGCAGGGTGGCTCAAGCCGTACAGAGAGTAATAAAGGGGCAGGTTGCGGGCACGACTCGATTGACAGAGGTCGAGCTCATTAAAAATGGCGTGGTTATTGACCAGTACAATTTTGCGACTCGAAAGTCACTGGCTACCGATGACATTGAGGACCAAGCGCCGATCAAACCAGAGCTGAAGAGCAGGATGTTGAAGGTAAGTTTTACTTCCTCCTCGAAGCCTGCGCTGGGACAACGAGATTTACCGCGAAATGGCAGAGAGTGGATTGGCTTTGTGAAGTCCGAATTGGCGGATATTAGCGGTTTGACAGCACCTTCATTTACACGGCCTGCGATCCAAGCCGTGGTATCAAACCCAAAAATCACAAACCGAGTTGATTTCATTACGTGGACTCGCGGCAACACCAGTAGTTTTTTGTTACAGCTCGATAATGTCAATGAGGATGCAACCGTTGAACTTAATTTGCGTGAAGGGCAAGAAGACAATGACGTTGTTACGCTGCTAAGACAACCGGCGAAATTCGCTTCAGCGCGCTACATGATCAGTTTATTAGACCTAGAGCAAGGCCCGATCACAAGAACCATGCTGGTTGACGGTTACCAAGATATCGTCACTTTCGAGTGGCTAGACCAAGAGTATCCAACTCATCTTGCGTTTCAGTTTACAGACCGAGCTATTGGCAACACACAAGACTATTATTACATTCGCGTAAAACAAATTAACGATCAGACTGCCTGGTCAAGTCCGGTTATAGTCGGTGGTTTTGATCAACCCTAAGCGTAAAAAAAACACAGGTTCAGCCCTCGCAGGTTGGCTGGTGTATGCGTTGTTATTGATTCCGGCCGCGGTACAGGCCGCACCCCTAAGTCTTTGGAAAATCGAACATGACCAAGCCGTTGTGTATCTGGTTGGTTCGGTCCACGTTCTGAAAGCCGACGATTATCCGTTACCCGCAGCGTTTCAAATGGCGTTTGATGCCGCTCAAATTACGGTATTTGAGGTTGACCTAGATAAAACATCAGAGCCTGAGGTGGCGCGCTTTTTGGTTGACGAAGGGCGCTACCAACCTCCGGATAGGCTATCAGATAACCTTTTACCGTCTAGCCTTGCTGCATTAAACCGGTATCTTGATAGTACGCACCAGTCTCTCGAACAATACCAACAAATGAAACCCTGGGCGATTAGCCTTAATATCGCCATGATTGAAACGCAGCGATTGGGTTACGATGCGGAGCTAGGGGTTGATCTCTATTTCCAAAAGCAGGCGAGGGCTGCAGGTAAGCCTGTCCTTGAGCTTGAAAGCATACAAGACCAACTCAGACTCCTATCAGGCGATTCTGAAGCGTTACAAGAACTCTCGCTAGTTAGCGCGATAAGTGAATTGCCGCGATTTGAGATGTTGCTTGAAGATCTAATGGGCGCTTGGCGAGTCGGGGCTGCCGATGAAATGTATGCATTATTATTGCAATCCTACAGCTCACCTGCCGCCATCGAACAGATGCCATTGGCAGCCGATAAACTTGAGCGGCAACTGGCTGACCAACTGACGCGTATATTAGATACACGTAATCATGAGATGGCAAAGAAGATCAGAAATTATCTGCAAACCTCGAGCGAGTACTTCATAGTTGTCGGCGCGCTTCATATGGGTGGGCCTAATGGATTGATTGCGCTTTTAAGTGAAGATCATGAGATACAGCAAGTGCATCATTCAGCAAAATGATTGCTGTTGTATCTCTATGAATGAAGACCCTACAATAGCGCCGCTTAATACAAGACAGATTGAAATACGATGAGGCTTTGATCAAGAGCCCGCTGCCCGAAACCGGCAAAGCCTTAGGCGTTGATCAATGACAATAGTTGTATAACAAGCAACTTATATCCCATATCAGATCGGGCCATTTCATAACTTATCTATAGGAGCCTCGCGATGTTCAGACTTGCGCTCATACAATCCTGTTGGCACAAAGAGACCGTTGACCAATTTAAAAATGGTTTTAGCCAACGTATAGCAGAATTAGTCGCTTGCGAAATTGATTACTTTGAAGCACCAGGGGTTGTTGAAATCCCTCTGTTGACCAAGCTCTGTGCCGCTGACAACACGCCCAACGGCCCCTATGACGCAATCATCGTCACAGGCCTGATCGTTGATCACGGTGTTTACAGACACGAATTTGTTGCTCAGTCTGTCATGGACCTGATCATGCGAATTCAAGTCGATAAAGAAATACCCGTCATTTACGGCATATTAACTGCGCAAGATTTTATGTCGGAGGGCCGAGACAAATTCTATTTCGACCATTTTGCGACTAAAGGTCTTGAATCAGCCAATGCCTGTGCGAAGACGCTCGATACTGTTGCACGCTTGAAACCCTCGTAACCACTGTTTAGTCACATAACCGTCTAAAAGTTGCAAGAAAGTGTGCCGTGCTGTCAGCTCGGCGCACATCCCTGCCAACATCCGGCAGCGACCAATATTAGTCTCTCATTCTTTTCTTCTAATAAATTTGATGGCGCACGCTTATCCGCCAATGTCGCAACATGTTTCATGCTTGCGGTATTGAGGTATTGTTTCGTGCGCCGTACCTCTCTATTCTTTAGTAATCATTAATCTCGAAAGTTGAAAGGGTCGTTACATGAAGTATTTGCACACCATGGTTAGAGTCAAGGACATCGATGCATCGATGGACTTCTACTGCAAGCATCTTGGCTTGGAAGAACAGCGCCGGGTTGATGTTGAACAGGGCCGGTTCACGTTGGTATTTCTTGGCGCGAAAGGCAATCCTGATTCTCAGGTTGAGCTCACTTACAATTGGGACGGCGATACTTTAGGTGAAGGCAGTCGTAACTTTGGACATTTGGCCTATGCGGTTCCGAATATTTACGAGGCTTGCCAACGGTTAATGGATGGAGGTGTAACCATCAATCGTCCTCCTCGTGACGGCTACATGGCCTTTGTTCGGTCACCAGACAATATTTCAATCGAATTGCTTCAACAAGGTGAAGCACTTGCCCCGCAAGAGCCATGGGCGTCGATGGAAAATGTGGGTGAATGGTAGAGATGACAGAACTGATATTTGTACGCCATGGCGAGATTGAAGCGAACGTTGATAAGCGTTGGCATGGTTCGACGGATAGTGAATTAAACAAGCAAGGTACCAACCAGGCACTTAAAGTCGGTCGGTATTTTGGTGAAAATAATCTAAGAATAGCGAAGATTTATAGTAGTCCGTTGAAGCGAACACTTGATACTGCTCAAGCCATCGGAGATCGCCTTGGGATAACGCCGGAAACCCATGTTGGTCTTAGAGAATACGGTATTGGGGTACTTGAAGACACACTTTACGAGTCACTAGGTAGCGACCATCAATTCTTTGAAAAAATTGCGGCAGATCATAATTATGCACCTGATCAAGGTGAATCGCTGAACGGTGTCTGCGATAGATTTACCCAAGCACTTCTGCAGATTAAGCAGAACCATCCTGAGGAACGTATTGTTATTGTTAGTCACGGCGCGGCGATGGCCATCGCTTTTGCGAAAATTTTGAAAGGATCGCCTTTTCCTTTCTTTGATTACCATATGTCGAACACTGGCGTAACGCACCTTGATTGGCTTTCTGAACCGGTGATTCGTGATTTTGATAATGTCACTCATCTTCAATAGTTGCTGTTGATTGATTATCTAAACAAGCAGATTAAACAACATTGAATGCATACGCGTCATTGCCAGTGGTTGCGTATTAAGGTACAACACAGTACAAGGCTTGCGTTAGACGATAGTTTGAGAAATGTAATAATCGATTGAGCCTAAACTTAGTTGTTAGCTTTACTAAATTACAAGGAGTCAAAATGGTTGATAGTGTCGAGGAACTTTCCGACCGTAAGTCCCAAGGCGTGGCGCTGAACCTAGCATTGGGTATCGACAGGGAAGAGATCCTTCAGGCGCTTTCCGACTTGATTGACCAGATGACTCGGCATCCCAGCGTTTTAGCAAATGTCTGGCAACATCTGATGAGTGAAACCACCGCGATCATGTTGGGCTTCAGTAGTCTGGATCTCAGCACGGACCGTCGTTTCTCCGATCCCGCGTGGAACGACAACCCCTTCTACAAGCGTATTGGCCAATATTATCTTGCCGTAGGAAACTCACTTGATCGCTGGCTTGATGAGAGTGAACTTAACGATATGGATGAAAAGCGAGCGCGGTTTTTGCTTGGCATCCTAAAGGACATGCTGGCACCTGTGAACAATCTTTATAGCAATCCCACGGCATTAAAGATGCTGTTTGATAGCAAAGGTGAAAGTGTCGTCAATGGCATCAGAAACTTTCTTGATGATCTACGTCATAATCATGGCTACCCGGCGGTTGCAGACAGAAATGCGTTTGTCATAGGTAAAGACGTCGCTGCGAGCGACGGGGCAGTTGTCTATCGAAGTGAAGTGTTTGAATTACTTCAGTATGTACCAACCGTTGCTCAAACCCACGAGCGCCCCTTCTTATATGTTTTCAGTCAGGTCAACCGGTTCTATCTTGGCGATCTGACGCCCGATAGAAGCCTTTTTCAAGAACTTCTTGCTGCAGGTATAACTGTTTTCGCAGTCAGTTGGCGTAACCCAACACCGAGTGATCGCGAGTGGAACCTCGAAACCTATGCCGAATCCGTTATTCAAGCGATCGAAGTCATGAAAGAAATTTCAGGACAACCGACGGTCAACGTGATGGGACTCTGTGCTGGTGGCATTACGACTGCTGCAGCCATTGGCTTGCTCAATGCTAAGGGCGATGAGTCTGTCCACAGCCATTCACTTTTCGTTAATATTCTCGACAATCGTCCTGAAGACAGCGATTTCGGACTGTTCGTTTCTGAACGTTCGATTGAGATGCAAAAAAGTCGGGTTCAAGCCGCGGGTATATTCGATGAGAAGGACGTCTTTGAGATGTTTGCTTGGCTGACACCCGAAGAGAGTGTGATGGCTTTCTATCGAGATAATTACCTGCTTGGCAAGAATCCCCCATTACATCCCTTGTTGTTTTGGTCAATGGACTACACCCGGGTATCCGCAGGTTTACAGTGTGATTACTTGGACTTAGCCTGGGAGAATAAACTTGCAAAAAGAGAATTACGGCTCAACGGTAAGAACGTTGATCTGTCAAAGATAGAACATGATATGTACATCATGGCGGGAAGTACTGACCATATTACGCCGTGGCGAGGCTGTTATCGCACGACCCAGCTTTATGGTGGCAATGTTGAATTTGTGCTGACCAACCAAAATCATACTCAGACGATCAGTAACAAACCAAATAAATACATGAAATATTGGATCGCGGAGCAACTTCCTGAAGATACGGATGAATGGATTAGCCTGGCTGAAGAGGTTAGCGGCTCTTGGCGGATTCACTGGATTGATTGGTTGAAGCAGCGTTCGGGTCCGTTACTGGACGCAAAGCAAGAACTTGGCTCGGCTGAGCATCCTGCCTTAGATGTCGCGCCGGGTCGTTATGTACTTGAAAGATAGTGCGTTACCGCAGGTTTTCAGGCGCTCTAGCGAGACGATCTGAGCTTTGATCTACGTTTAAATTGGACGTTACACCGCAGTCACTCTGCAGACGAAAATATTCATACCTGCCCAAAAGTGGCAAAAGGAGAATCAATGGCTACTTACATCATGCTCAGTAACTTGACTGACGATGGACGCAAGACGCTAAAAGAGCGTCCAGAACGTCTGAAAGAGGTCAACAAAGAAGTTGAATCGATGGGGGCACGCGTCACTGCACAATATGCAACGATGGGGGGTTATGATTTTGTTAATATCATCGAAGCACCTACAAACGAGGTGATGGCGCGACTGACCGTTGAGCTCGGTTCTCGAGGTTCTATTCAAATTACGACATTACCGGCCATCGGCGTTGATGATTTTGTGGAGATGTTGAGCGGCAACGCACCTGGCGGAGAATAGCACGTGCCGGCCTATGTGCTGCTGACCCGGCTGACCCCGGACGGCATGAAAAAAGTGTTGCAAACGCCGGATGAATTGCGAGGTGTGCGCAGGACGTTGGAGGAATATGAGGCGACGGTTCTTGCCGATTATCATGTGCTCGGTAAATTTAACCACTGCATAATTTTCGAGGTGTCGGACAACTTTAGAGCCATGAAGGCCGCATTGCAGCTTGAACTAACCCACCAACCGGAATCCATGTTACTGCCTGGTATTGATATTGACCTGTTTGAACGCATGGTTAAGCAAGAGATTCGGACTGAAGGTCCGCACGAATGGCAGGTTGAATGGTGGGCTAAAATCGCACGTGCTTCAATGCGCTGGTATCAATACTCCCGCTGGATGTGGAAGTACTGCAAACCTTTCACGGCAACGGGAAAACAGCATTTTAAAGGCATTGATGGTCCCTGCATTGTTGTTGGCAACCACACCAGCCACTTTGATGCACTCGCGTTGTTTCATGGTCTGCCGCAGAAGATTAAGTGGAACATCTATTTTGGCGCGGCAGCGGACCGCTGGTTCCTCAAAGATGGTGGCGGCAGAAAAGAATTAGCGTTGCAGCCTTGGTATAACTCGCTGGTTGTTGGCAGTTTCCCAATAAAACGAGGCGGGGGATCGGCGACGCTTGAGTATTCACAGTGGTTACTCAAACAAGGTGGTAATTTGGCAATCTTTCCAGAAGGTACCCGCTCGACGAGTCGCAAATTGTCCCGTTTTAAGCATGGCGTCGCGATACTTGCGCTTAAGCAGAACGTGCCGATCGTGCCTTGCTACTTAACCGGACTAAACAAACTGCGACCTAAAGGTACCAACAAAATTTTCCCAGGCCCTGCATCGGCGAATTATCAAAAACCCATTTATCTGCCGAAAGATATTTCAATTCCGGATGCTACTCGAATGATTTACGACACCGTTAACGAGGTTCACCAACGCGTCATCAAGCATGGACCGCAAGCAGCCAATTCTGAGTGGCGCGAAAAGCGTCCATGATGGGTTTTTCTAAATCGCTATCATTTTATTTAAGTTAACCCATGGTGACAATATTAGGGCATTTTTGAACGCTCGAGTAAGGCTATTTTCGATCTCGAGACGATGTGCTGACCAAAATAGTAGAAGCATCCTGTAAAAGAGCGAAAGATTTTTACTGAAGTTGAGGGTTTTAATCCACCGGGTTTATCTGTCGTTACCTACCGGCAGAATCGGCTGCTAAACTTGCGCGGCCACCCAGATATCACAAGTGCATTCACTTACGGTTTGCGAAAGCTCTGATATTTTTCAGAGCAAAGTTGAAAAACACTTCCTTTAGAAACGATAAGGTGTCGGCGCATCTGAATTCATGCGGAATGTCGATGTCTTGACGATGCGCCTATGCGACACTCCATCTTCAAATGCACCCATTCGCTCAATTAACTTGGAAATATCAATTCTAACGCCTATGTCCGCCAGCAACCTTACTCGGTCCGGATTGCCCATAGATGAAATCCTTGAAGATCTAAAGCGCCAATTTCGGCAGGCTGATCAGGTTGTGCTTCAGGCACCGCCTGGTGCAGGTAAAACGACGATTGTACCGCTTGCGCTTATTGCCGAAGCTTGGCTGGCTGATAAAAAAATTCTTGTTCTAGAACCGCGGCGTATTGCTGCAAAATCTGCAGCAATACGTATGGCGTCGCTTCTTAGCGAGCCGGTGGGTGAAACGGTTGGTTACAGAATGCGACTCGAGACAAAGGTGAGTAAATCAACCAAGATCGAGGTAATCACAGAGGGTATATTAGCCCGCATGCTTCAACAGGACCCCGCGTTAGAGCAGGCGGGGCTAGTGATTTTTGATGAATTTCACGAGCGCAATTTGGATTCAGACGTTGCCTTAGCGTTATGCCTAAAGGGACGATCAATTTTTCGGGATTTGCAGCCGCTAAAGCTACTGGTGATGTCAGCGACCCTCGATAGTAAAAAAATCGCAGACCTCATCGACGCACCGGTTGTGACAAGTCAGGGAAAACAGTTTCCCGTAGAGATTATTTATGTTGGCGCGAGCCAAGCCAGAGATCGGATTGCTGATCGCGTCGTCATGACAATCAGAACCGCAATCAATGAAAACCCCACTAGCAGCATGTTGGTGTTTCTGCCTGGGCAGGGTGAAATTGGCCGAGTACGAGATGCGCTGTCAGGCCTGCCGAAAGAACTCGAAGTGCATTGCTTGTACGGGAATCTCAGTCTGGCGCAACAGCAAGCGGCCATTGCGCCAGCAAAGGCGGGTATACATAAGATTGTGCTCGCCACCAATATTGCAGAAACTAGCCTGACCATCGAAGGCATTGACGTTGTGATCGATTCTGGACTTGCGAGAGAAGCTCGGTTCGATTCGGCGACGGGGATGACACGATTGCATACGGTAAAAATTTCACAATCTTCAGCGACACAGCGATTAGGCCGAGCGGGGCGTTTGCGATCCGGCCGTTGCTACCGCCTTTGGTCCGAAGAACAGCAACAACAACTTGCACAGCAATCAACACCCGAGATCCTCAATGCGGACCTGACACCATTTGCACTGCAGCTGCTGCATTGGGGCGTCTCTCATCCGAGTGAATTAGATTTGATGGATACGCCTTCGAATGGCCAATGGCAGACTTCCGTGTCCCTGTTGCGGCAACTCGGCGCCGTCGTTCCTGCGCAGGGACTAACGAGCGATATTAGGCTCACTGCGATCGGTGAAGCTATGGCGACGTTGCCAACTCATCCTCGAATCGCTCACATGCTGATTTGTGGTAAAGCAATCGATGCTGTCGATACGGCGTGTTTGATGGCGGCGTTATTGTCTGATCGCGACCCGTTTGACCATCAGGCCGACATTAGCGCGCAGTTGGAAATTATGACAGGCGAACGAAACTGTCCGCGACAATACAGAGGATGGTTGCAGAGAACACGCGATCTAGCCCGTCAGTTCGAGCGACAGTTATCCCGGATTGATGTTGAACAACCCTTGTTTACTGTGCTTCGCTCGCAGTTAGAAGGCTATTTGCTTGCTTGTGCTTACCCGGATCGTATCGCCCGAAAGAGACATTCAGGCGGCTATCAACTCGCTAACGGACGCAGTGCGAATCTGTCAGGCAATCAAAGTCTCGACAAACATCGATGGTTAGCAGCGGCGAATGTAGGTGGTTTAGCGAATAGTAAGGGCGACACAATTCGATCTGCGGCATGTCTGGACGAGGGGTTGTTTGATCAAGCTCTGGCGCACTTAAAGACACAAGACACCGTTGCTGAGTGGGATGATAAATCGAAGCGCTTTATTGCAGAAGAGCACACGTCCATTGGCAAGCACATTATCAACAGGAAAAAGTTGCAAACTGTGCCCCTGGAAATAAAAAATGCTGCCTTGATCAATCATGTACGTGAGGCTGCCCTCAGCTCGTTGAACTGGACATCAGAGATCAGGCAATGGCAGGCGCGGGTTTCGCTGATCGGTAATACCTTGAATAAACCTCACTGGCCCCGTGTCGATGACGAGTATCTTAAAGAGCAACTTGAGCAGTGGCTGATGCCATATCTCGATCCGGTAAGTACCTTAAAAGATATTCGGAAACTTGATCTGATGTCGATCATTGAATCAATGTTGACTTGGGAACAACAGGCTGAGCTCAAAGTACTCGCGCCGATGCGATTTAAAGTGCCGTCGGGCTCAAACATCGCGATCGACTACCTGCAATCACCGCCGGTGCTTGCAGTAAAGCTACAGGAGATGTTCGGCTGTGAACAAACACCACGATTGGTCTCCAACGCGGTCGTTGTTGTCGTTCACTTATTGTCACCAGCGGGTCGACCGCTTCAGATCACCCAAGATCTTGCGGGGTTCTGGCGATCCTCCTACCATCAAGTCAGAAAGGAAATGAATGGTCGCTATCCGAAACACCCGTGGCCAGAGAACCCACTGCAAGCACTGCCGACACGGCGAACTAAACCACGTTAGATGTAGCGAAGGTGTTTGCCAGCATTGCTGTCATCATTAGTTTGGTTTTGTTTACAAAACGTTAGGATGACAGACGCGTCAATTTCTGGAGAACGATTAGACATGGTGATAGCTTTAGTTTGTTCCAATTGAGGGCAGCAGCGAAACCCCGGATGGTATTATAATTTGAAGAAGTATCCTCAGGCAGAACTTGCTTTTAGTACAGCCCATGGTGATTCACATGCCGCAAAATTTGTCGCCACTGAGATGACAGACAACGACGAGTACGAAAGGCTTTGGCAAAAGGCTTGTGAGGTTTACATTGGTTATCCTAAATATCAACTACGGGCAGCCAATCGACGGATGCCTATTATGTTGATGACACCCTTGGCTACTTAAGAGAACCCTAATGGCATGCAATATTGGAATCCTCAGCGGTCCGCTGCAACTAATTACGTTAACGATGTGGGTGATAAAATAGACATGAGTGTTCGCGGCTCTAGCTTATTGTTGCGTGGTGTGTTGATGTTGATGCTCAGTGTGTCGAACAGTGCCATGGCAGTATCAGGTCATGTCTATCTGAACGATCCAAGTGCCGGCGATTCTACCGCAAGCCGAATAGGACTTGAGGGTATAGTGGTTAGCAATGGTGTTGATGTCACTCGTACGTTGGCTTCAGGCTATTATGCGATCGAAGACAGTGATAAAGAAGATGTTGGTGAACTCATTTTTGTGACGCGTCAGGCCGGTTATGCCACGGATCAATGGTTCAAACCGGTCAGTGCAGAGTCTGTCGATTTTGTGATGTACAAAGTTGTGGAAGACTCGCCAACTGACGAGGCGATATTCTTTATTCATCTGTCAGATAGTCACGTCTATGATCAACCGGAAGACTTTCTCCTCTATTCAAGTCCACAGGTCCCTTGGTTTATCCCAGAGTTTGTCTACAACCTGATTGCCGTCGAGTTGCTCGAGAAGCAGTACGGTGATGAGGTTATCGATGAACTGCGACATGAACTTAAATTGGCTGGACGGATACCCGAATCTGAAGCCTATTTCGATCGTACCGTTTATGCGGCTTACTCAAGCTACCTGAGGCAGCAAGGTTTGAACGAGCTCGACGGTACGATTCGAGCTGCTTTCTCTGAGATCAACGGTCTTACGCCGGATTTTGTCATTAATACCGGAGATCTGATCCTCGAGAGTAATCGTGGCACCGCGCAAGCGATACAGCGTTGGTTTGACTATTATCGAGATATTGAAAAAACCATTGAAGCACCTGTATACAACACCATCGGCAATAATGAATTAGCCGGCACAGAGCGGGACGATTTTCTGCCTTCGCAACAGGGGTACGGTAAGCGTTTGTTTAAGAAAAATCTCGGCCCGACTCACTTTAGTTTTGATTACGGGCAATATCACTTTGTTGCCCTCGATACGCATTCGAAGGTCATCCAAAGTGACGCTTTGCCTGATGAGGATCAATATTGGAACTACGGTAAAATGACACGTGAGATAACCCAATGGTTAGATCAAGATCTACGGGTACATCAAAATCAGACATTGGTTGTGCTCAACCACGAACCCTTTCATCTAGATCCAAGTTGGCCATTTGATGAAGATCAGAGTGCAGATGACGATGGCTTGTTTGCGATGCATCGCGTTGAATATGTTCTGTCCGGTCACACACACTATCGAAGTCACCAACGCATTGACGGTATTGAGCACCTGACCACGGGTGCATTGTCGGGCATGCGATGGGTATTGCCAGCCTCAATTCACGAGCGCGGCTATCGTATGTTTTACAGCCTTGGCCGAGAGCTTGTTTCAATTTGGAAACCTTTAGCCGCGTTGACCATTGAGTTCGTTGAACCGCAGTTAGACGATAAAGATAGGCTCGTATTTGCAGCGATCGATAGTCGTGAGGCGTTCGTAAGTGTGTCTGTTAAGACGTCTGCCGGGGCAACAATCGGGGCCATTGATTTAAAACAGCTGAATCCTTATTTTTACGAATTCAGTAAAGCGAGCTTGCCTCAAGACATCACTGATACAGCGGTCACAATTATTGCCGTCAGTAGCTCAGGGCAAATCGTCAAAAAATCGCTCTCGCTACCGGAATAAATTTACTGATCCCCCCTGGGCATCGATTTTCGTACTTGCTCATCGAAACCTGAAGCAACCCATTCTCCTTGTGCCGTGTTCCAATGTGAGAAAAACAAACGCATCTTAGGATCATCATGCATTGCCAACCTTTCTGGGAACAGATTCCAGTCCGTTAGAGCGGGAGTAGGAGAGCGTTGATATTTATCTGTCGTCGGTAAAGCACTGCGTAACCAGCCACCACGGGCGTAGTATTGATGCCATGTGCGCCGTGACTTTTTGCCGTCGCCGTCGAGACGCGTATGGTAAGTCGCGGTATCATATAAAACACAACTTCCTGCTGGCCCATGAATGGGTAACTCAACATACTCGTTACCTAAACCTTCATGTGCATCCTTCAATGTTTCAAATTGATTGCTCTTGGGTACGACACAAAAAGCAGGCGTTTGATCGCTAACATCCGTTAGATAATGGATAGCGCAAAGCCAATCACAGGGCATATAGGGCTTGCGTAGCAGACGATCTTCTCTGACCGCATCGTGATGGAAATTCATCGATCCGGTACCGGCATTGTCAGGTGTTTCACGTAAATTTAATTCACTAAATCGCACCCTTTCTGCGCCCCCTAGCAGGGCTGAGACGATCGGAAAGGAAGCGGGGTGCTGCAGGTAACCATCAAGTTCGGGGTAATCTAGTAACGGTTGCGAGAAAATAAGCCCCTGTTCTCGATGATGGGGTTTACGTCTGGTTCCTAAGCCCCACGCATCAGGTCGTTGCTTCTGAGTACGATCAAAGAATTCATTCAATGCCACCAGCTCACTCGGTGTAAGGCAGGGTGACAAGACAACAAAGCCGTTGTCTGTAAAAAAGCGAATTGCTTCTTGCTGCTGTCGCCTCGGATCAAACAGAACGGCCGGCACAGCCGCGACTCGTCCAAAGCCTTGATCGGCAATACTTGCATCACCTGACGTATTCTCTTGCGGTTTAAGGGTTATTGTCATTTTTTATACCCAATTTCTTTTCTGCCCGTGTCTGAATTTACCTGTTCACTTTCGACAATGCGAGTACCACAGCTTGCAATGCCTGCAACAAGGATGAATGATTCATTTAACTTTCACCTAAAGCGGGAGATTCTAATGGCAACAACCAATACTGTTCTAGGGCCTATTGAAGCGGATCAACTCGGGTTCACGTTAATGCATGAACACGTCATGATCAGCGCGAGTGGATTGTACGATAGCTATCCTGATCTATTAGGCAGCCAACGAGAAGAAAGGGCTGTCGCAGGCTTAGTGGCAGCCAAGGATGCGGGTATCGATACGATCGTTGACTGTACGACGTTTGACCTTGGTCGAAATGTGCCGCTGCTAAAATTGGCGTCGCAGCAATCTGGCGTCAACATTATTAATGTCACAGGCTGGTGGTTAGATGTGCCTCGATTCTTGCAGGGTGTGTCGGTGAATCAGATGCATCAGGAATTTCTGCGCGATGTGACGCAGGGTTTTCGAGGCATGGACGTCAAAGCCGGCTTACTTAAATGTGCAGCGGACTTTGAAGGTGTCACGCCTGACCTCGAAGTGATGGCTCGAGCTGTGGCAAGAACCCATTTGGATACAGGGTTGCCGATCATGGCACATTCTTTTCCAACCGGTCACGTTGCCAAGCAGCAAATCAAGATCTTCAAGGAGGAGGGGGTCGATCTGACTCGCGTCAAAATTGATCACTGTAACGATACAACGGACACGGAATATCTTGAATGGATTTTGGACCAAGGCTGCTATCTTGGGCTGGACCGCTATCCCGGTCGAAATGTCAGCCCACATATGCGAACCGTGACCATGAAACGTCTTATCGATATGGGTTATGAGGATCGATTATGTCCGTCTCACGATTGTATCTGTCTGGCGGTGATGAAAGAGAATCCAGATGGCACAATGCCAGAAACACATGATTTTGCTCGGCATAACCCGGATCAATTTCTCTATATTCATCGCAAAGTCATACCTGACTTGAAGAACATGGGCGTTTCAGATTCGACTATTGAAAAGCTTTTTGTGCTAAACCCTCGACGTTATTTTTTTAATGTTTAGCTAACACAAATTGACCGCAGCATCAGCGCCGGACTTACAAAACAATCCATGCGGACGGCTTTTCAGCGGCTATCGCCTATGGTAGTCTCGTTGACGGTTTATTGGCGCGTTTAATAAACCTACCTGCTAACAATAAAAAGAATTAGCCCACGATGAATACCGCCGAGACCGCACCGAACAAGCAACGGATAAAGAGCCAACGCGCTCAGGACGCGATGTGTGACGCCGCTATTGAATCTCTCTATGCGGCCGGTTATGCCGATACGACACTCAATAAAGTGGCCACGATGGCGGGCTTTTCCAAAGGCGCGTTACAACATCACTTTACGTCGAAAGAAGATCTTATCGCCGCAACAGCCGATCGATTGCTTCAGAGGTCGGTTGCTGGAACTTCGACGATTAAGGCACAAGTTAGATACGAATCGGTCGAAGAGTCTCTACGTCGTGCTTGGGAAAAAATGGTTAATACCGCGGCGTATCGAGCGTTGCTTGAGATTCTAAACGCTGCTCGCGCGGATACGGAACTCCAAGCACGTATCTCCGACAACCTATTACAATGGGGCCGAGCCTTGGATCAATATGCCATTGATACCTATGAGTCCGTGGAAGGCAATGATGAGGATGTCAAAGCGCTGATGAATATGACCCGATCTTTTATGCGCGGCTTGGTTATTCAAGAACGCTACGTGGCTGACGCGAATGAAACCTTTAGCTATATAGAGCGATGGATTGACATGATTGCGCCACAATTGCGCATGAGAAAACGAGATTGAAGCTCACCTAAGCAAGAGCATTAACAATTGCCTAACCACAATTAGGCCAATGTTTTGCCCGTAACGATGGGCCCAAACACGCAACGAGTCTCTAGGAGGGACGTATGCCTGAAGCAATAAAGATAGCCAACTGTAGTGGATTCTATGGCGACAGACTGTCCGCTGCATTAGACATGGTCGAAGGGGGTCCCATCGATGTGTTGACGGGTGATTATCTGGCTGAACTCACAATGACGATACTCTATGACCAAAAGCAAAAACGAGCGACAGGTGGGTATGTCGGGACATTTATGAAGCAGCTAAAAGACGTGCTTGGTATCTGTATGGAAAAAAATATCAAGATTGTCACCAACGCGGGCGGTTTGAATCCGAAGGGTATGGCCCTAGCGGTTGAGGCATTAGCACTCGAGATGGGCGTAAAAACCAAGGTTGCCTATATCGATGGTGATGATTTAGTGCCGCGCATACAAGAACTGCAGGCACAGGGTGAAACGTTCACCAATATGGATCGCGATATTCCATTAGCTTCTACAGACAATGAGACGGTCACTGCAAATGCCTACCTCGGTGCCTGGGGAATAAAAGAAGCATTAGATCAAGGCGCAGATGTTGTTATTTGCCCGCGTGTGACCGATGCTGCGGTCGTTATTGGACCTGCTGCATGGAAGTTCAACTGGCAGCGTGCTGACTATGATGCATTAGCGGGAGCGCTTGCAGCGGGTCACATTATTGAATGTGGCGCTCAAGCAACCGGTGGAAACTACTCCTTTTTTCAGGAAGTGCCGAGTTTTCATAATATGGGTTACCCCATAGCAGAAATCGAAGCCGATGGTAGTTTCACTGTCACCAAGCATCCAGGCACAGGTGGGCTCGTGTCGGTCGGCACTGTCAAAGCGCAGTTGTTGTACGAGATATCTTCGCCGGCCTATTTGAACCCTGATGTCATTGCACATTTCGATACCCTGTCGATTGAGCAGACGGGTGATGATCGTGTTTACGTTTCGGGATGTCGCGGTTCGTCGCCACCGCCAACGCACAAGGTCTGTATCAACACAGTCGGCGGTTATAGAAATGGTTTAGATATTGTTCTGACCGGGCTCGACATAGAAGATAAGGCGAAGATTTTCACCGACACATTGTTCCAATCGGTAGGCGGTAGAGATCAGTTTGATGAAGTGAGCGAGCAACTCGTCAGAAGTGACAAAGAAAACCCCGAAACGAACGAAACCGCGTATGCCACTTTGCGACTCAGCGTGAAATCTAAAAACCCTGCGTTGGTCGGCCGCGTTTTTTCAGCGAAGATGATTGAACTCGCGTTAGCTAATTATCCTGGCTTTATCTCGAAGGTGGGCCCTGGTGGTGGTGGTTCCTTTATTTCATATTGGCCGGCACTTGTTGATAGTAAATACATTACAGAGAATGTATATATCGATGGCACAAAGACTGAGGTTCAACCAACGAGTCAATTGGGGCTTGAGCCCATGTATTATCAGCAATTGCCCGTGAAGATTCCGGATGTGCCAGCCGGAGAGCTGGTGACAATCCCTTTTGGCCGGCTCTTTGGCACACGTTCAGGCGATAAGGGTGGCTGCGCTAACGTTGGTGTTTGGGCAAAGACCCCGCAAGCCTATGGCTTTTTACATGATTATTTGACGGTTGAAAAATTCAAGGAATTGATGGCTGATACGGCCCAATTCAAAATCGATCGCTATGACTTACCGAATTTGAATGCGCTCAATTTTTATATTCATGGGATTCTAGGCGAAGGGGTTTCATCATCGGTACGAATGGATAGCCAAGCCAAGAGTATGGGTGAGTATATTCGAGCCAAGCATATCGAAGTGCCCAAAGTACTCGCACAACAAGCAGGCTTGATTAAATAATTCGCGACGTTTACTAAAAGGAATACATGTAGTGATCAGCAAAGTACTGGTAGCGAATCGGGGCGAAATTGCCTGTCGAATAATTGAGAGTGTGCAAGCCGCTGGTTATGCTGCTGTGGCCGTTCATAGTGATGCAGACGCAGATGCGCTGTTCACCGCATTAGCTGATGAGCTGGTGAGTTTAGGCGGTAACACCGCGGCTGAGTCTTACCTAGATATAGAAAAAGTTATTCAGGCCGCCATCGCCAGTGGCTCAGATGCTATCCATCCCGGCTATGGTTTTTTATCAGAAAATGCGCAGTTCGCTGATCGCTGCTTTCAGGCAGGTATCACCTTTATCGGTCCCTCGGCTGAAGCGATTGAAATAATGGGCAACAAAGCGGCTGCGAAGAAACTCATGCTGAGCACAAGTGTACCGTGTATACCCGGTTATCAAGACGCAGCGCAGGACAATAAGACGCTTATTCAAGCGGCCGAAACCATAGGCTATCCCGTTATGGTTAAGGCGGCGGCGGGCGGCGGCGGTAGGGGTATTCGTCTTGTTGCGTCAGCAGATAAATTTGTTGAGTCAGTAGAGTCTGCACGTGCCGAAGCAAAGAGTGCTTTTGGTAGCGATGAGCTAATACTTGAAAAAGCGGTCGTTGACGCGCGTCATATTGAGATACAGATTATCGCCGATACGCGCGGTAATGTTCTGCACCTGTTTGAACGTGACTGCAGTGCTCAGCGGCGACATCAAAAAGTGATTGAAGAAGCGCCATCGCCTTTTATGACCGATGAACTAAGGTCTGCAATGGGTGAGGCAGCGGTTAACGCGGCTAAAGCTGTCGCCTATGTTGGCGCTGGAACCGTCGAGTTTCTTGTTGATAAGGATCGCAACTTTTACTTTCTGGAGATGAACACGCGTCTGCAGGTAGAACATCCTGTGACAGAGATGATCACTGGCATCGACTTGGTTGATTGGCAGCTACAAATTGCTGCCGGCGGCAGTCTGCCGCTAGAGCAGCAAGACGTGGAAATACAAGGGCATTGCATTGAAGTTCGGATCTACGCAGAGGATCCGGCAAATGGATTTATGCCACAAACGGGCGAGCTAAGACTGTTTGAGCCCGACGATGGAGAAGGTGTCCGTATTGATCATGGTGTTTATTCGGGCACGGTTGTATCGCCATACTACGATGCGATGTTGGCCAAGGTTATCGCGTGGGGGCAAAACCGAGAAGAAGCACGGCGCCGACTCGTGCGAGCATTGAAAAAGACGCAAGTGCTTGGCTTAACGACAAACAAAACATTTCTGATTCAGCTTTTAAATGAAACATCGTTTATCAAGGGCGATGCGACAACAAGTTTCATAAACGATGCGCTTTTGTCCCGTTTGAAGACTGACTTCAGCACGTTGGATTATGCCATTGCAACCGCAGTGCTTCAGGATAACAACAACCCCTTAGCTGGCTGGAGTAATACTGCACCGATGTTGCGGTCAGAGACATATCGAGATGGCAGTGATGGCGCTCCCCAGCAGGTATTTTGTCGTCAAACAGAAACAGGCTTTGAGGTGTCGGTGAATGATGAAAGTATTGAGCTGATGAACGTGGCTTTTTATCAAGACCAACTGACCTATACAGTCAATGGCGTAACACGGTCTGCTAACTATGCAGTTTGGGATGACCAGGTGAGTGTTGATATCGGCGACAAAGTCATCAACCTTACTCGTACGACCTATCACCCTGTAAAGGGCGAAGATGATGCAGGCAATGGCAACATCAATGCTTCAACGGAAGGTTTGGTGATCGATGTACTTGTTAATGTCGGTGATACTGTCAACAAAGGCGATGCGCTGGTACTGGTTGAAGCAATGAAGATGGAACACAGACATATTGCTGACGGCAACGGTGTCGTGAAAAAAGTCAATGTGGAAAAAGGTCAGCAGGTGAAGAATCGACAGTTGCTAATTGAACTTGCTTTCACCGAACTCGATAGCACGCGAGTCGATAACGACGAGACAGACTTGATCCAGCAGGCATCAGTGGAGAAAACATCGTGAGCCAACTTGAAACTAAGCTGGATGTAACCAGCCATGCATTTCGAACCAACGTTGATTTTATGAATGCTTATGTTCTAAAAGTGCGCGGTGTTGAAGCTAACATCCTCAAGAGTGAAGAGAAATATCGGGACAGGGCTTCTAAGCGAGGCAAGCTGTTGCCGAGGGAAAGGCTCGCTCACCTTTTAGATCCAAGTGCGCCGTTTTTGGAATTGAATTCGATTGCCGGCTATCTCATGAATGGCGATACAGACGGTTCCTCTGCGGGCGGCAATATTATCGTCGGCATAGGGTTCGTCAATGGCCGCCGCGTACTGGTGATGGTTTGGAACTACGCAATCAAAGGTGGCACGATCACCACGGCAACCACGCGCAAAAACTTAAGGCTTCAGGAAATCGCATTTCAGACGCGGTTGCCGATCATATCCTTGAGTGAAAGTGGCGGCGGCAACCTTGCCGGCGGCGGTGATCCTGATCCTTGGGGCGCGCATGGTTTTCTAGATGGCGGTCGTGTTTATGCGCAGCAGGCTGAGTTATCCGCAGCAGGCATTCCTCAAGTTACTGTTTCCCACGGTAACGCAACCGCCGGAGGTGCTTATCAAGTCGCACTATCGGACTACGTGGTATTGATAAAAGGCCAAACCCAATTGTTTCTCGCTGGACCACCTTTACTTAAGGCCGCCACGGGCGAGGAAGCGGATCACGAAACACTTGGGGGTGCGGAAATGCACGCAACGATTTCTCAAACAGGTGAGTACCTTGCGGAAAACGATGCTGATGGTATCCGCACAGCACGGGATATTGTTGATCAATTTCCTCCTGACGCAAGCCGACGCTTAATTCGTGACAAAGAAATCCAAGAGCCTTTATACCCAGCGGAAGAGCTCAGAGGTATTGTGTCAGAAGACAAACGTATCCCCTACGACATGCGCGAAGTCATTATGCGCGTTAGCGACGGGTCAAAGTTTTTCGAATTTGAACCAACCGTTGATCAACACACTGTTTGCGGCCATGTGAATGTAGGAGGCTGGCGCTGCGGCATCATCACTAACAATGGCCCGATCACACCTCAGGGTGCAAAGAAAGCAAGTCACTTCCTGCAGTTGTGTGATCAAACGAACACGCCGATGATTTTCCTGCATAACACCACCGGTTTCCTCGTCGGTGTTGAAGCGGAACAAAGTGGTCAGGTCAAGCACGGGTCGAAAATGATTCAGAATGTTGTCAACTTTCGACCGCCTAAGATATCGATTATCGTAGGCAACTCCTACGGCGCAGGAAACTACGCCATGTGTTCTAAATCATTAAAGCCGGCTTTTGTTTTTTCTTGGCCGACGGCGCGACAGGCCGTCATGGGGGGAGCGCAAGCGGCTGGGGTGCTGCGTATTGTCGCTGAAGACAGAGCCGCAAAAACCGGCCAAGCCTTAACCGCAGATCAGATTAGCGAGCTGGAAAAAAGTAGTGCCCTGTTGATAGAAAGTATGGAAGCCGAGTCTGAGTCGATGTTCTGTTCTTCCCGAATGATGGATGATGGCATTATTGATCCGATCGACACCCGCGAGGTTCTTATCTTTGCACTTGAGACGTGTATGGAAACGGATTATCGCGGCACCGAGCCTAACACTTTTGGTGTGGCGCGACTATGATGATATGAAAGTTAGAAGAATTGTAAAATAGCGATATATAAAACTGCCTCTGTGGCTGTTGTCATCAGGACGAATAAAATTGACCAGCCGCTAGAACTAAAATTTCGATTTAGAGTGAGTAAAAAGTGATTGAGCATAATAAAGATCTAGAAGTATTTCAGGCCGATGTTTCGACCTGGCTTAAAGAAAACAATCCAAAGAACCCAGGTTTTATCCTGCCAGAGACATTTATGGAGGTGGGTACAGACCAGCAGTTTGAGTTTCTTCGCGACTGGCAGCGCAAGGTCTACGATGCTGGCTACCTTGGTATGGCATGGCCGACAGAATATGGTGGTGGTGGAATGCCACAGATCTATCAAGACATCGTCAATGCGGAGATGGCTAAACAACGCGTGCCGTTCGTGCCCAACACAATCGGGCTTAACTGGGCAGGTCCTTTAATACTCAATATGGGTCGCGAGGAAGACAAGCAGCGCTACATCAAAGGCATATTAAATGCAGATGATATTTGGTGTCAGGGGTTTTCCGAACCTGAGCATGGTTCAGACTTAGGAAATGCACAATGTCGCGCTGTGAAAAATGGTGATGACTACGTTGTTAACGGTTCTAAAATTTGGACCAGCCTTGGCAGTTACGCAAAGTACATGATTCTGTTGGCACGAACGTCAACGGACGGTGACAACAAGTACGCAGGTCTAAGTTTCTTCCTGTCACCCATGCAGGTTGATGGTATCGAGCCTCAACCGATCAAGAAGCTAACGGGTGAATACGGCTTTTGCCAAACCCATTTTATTGATGCGCACATTCCGGCCGATTGTATGATCGGTGCTGAAGGCGAGGGTTGGCAAGTTGCCATGAAGACGCTGATGTTTGAACGTGGTGCGACAGGTGGTCAAGCAGGTGGACTGTCGATGATGGATATTAACATGGGCGATGTCCTAGAGTTGGCTAAGCGTGCTAGACGAAATGGAAAACCGGCACTTGAGGACCCTTTGATACGCGATGAGCTGGTTCAGTTGCTTATTGAAGAGCGAAGTAATCGGTTGATGAATGCGCGTGCAAAAATCCCAGCGCTCAACTCTGAGCGTCCCAATGCGATCTCGATGTCTGGCAAATTACGTGGCTCAGAGCTGAAACGGAAGTTTACCCAATTCGCCGTGTCGCTGCAGGGCGCTAATGGTGCAAGGTATGTCAGCGCTGCTGCTGTCGATGGAGGCCGTTGGCAGCGTTCTTACTTCAATTCCTTCTCCGCGACGATTGGTGGCGGCACCAGTCAGATTCAAAAAAATATTCTGGGCGAACGTGTGCTCGGATTACCAAAGAGCTAGTGATAGGCCGCCATTCGAGATCAGTTAGGAGTTAAGTGTGAATAGTTTGATAGAGTTTAGTGAAGAACAGTCAATGTTGTTAGATACGGCAATGGATTTTTGTAATAGCCGTTCGCCATTAGATAAGGTGAGAACATTGATCTCGACTGAGAAGGGTTTCGAGGTCGAAGAATGGAATGCAATGGTAGAGCTTGGCTGGCTGGGTATTACCATCCCAGAACAAAATGGCGGGCTGGGACTCAGCATGTCTAACGTCGTGCCGATTGTTGAGTCGATGGGTAGACAGTTGATGAGTTCTCCTTTCCTTGCGACAACCCTTGCAAGTCACGCGCTTATTCATGGTGGCACGCAGGCGCAACAAAACGAGTGGTTACCGAAAATCGCGACGGGTACCGTTGCTTCCTTGGCGCTGCAGGAGGAAGAAGGTGATTGGGATCTTAGCAACTTGACAGTCGTGGGCTCTAGCAACAACGATTCGATTGTACTGACCGGTAAGAAAACCTTTGTACTGGATGCGGCAGTCGCAGAATTATTGATTGTCTCGGTTAGTTTGCAAGGTGAACCTGCATTGGTATGTGTGCCCATCGACGCGATACCGTCTGAGCAGATTCAGCGAGAGACGGTTATTGATGAAACAAGGCGTTGTTACGAGGTGAATCTTGATGGCGTCAGTGTGCCTAAAAGTGCCGTCATGGCGAACGCTTGCTTTGATGCCATTCAGCACGCGTCGCTGCTTTTACTGTCAGCGGAAATGGCCGGCGGTCTGGCTAGTACACTCAATACGATCGTCGAGTACCTCAATACCCGAAAGCAATTCGATCGTTTGATCGGCAGCTACCAAGCACTTAAACACCCTGCGGCGGACATCCTGCTAGGTCTGGAGTCTGTTCGATCTCATGTGTACCACGCGGCAACTATTTTTGATTCTGATGACAAGCCCGCTATCGATACTGCGCTGCATATGGCTAAGGCTTCAGCGAGTGAACAATTCGCCTTCGCAGGCGACCGTGCCGTTCAATTCCATGGCGGTTTTGGGTTTACCTATGATTGTAATGCTCAATTGTTCCTACGAAGAGCGCTTTGGAGTCAGTATCAATTCGGTGATGAGAAATATCACCGACAAGCTTTAGCACCGTTACTTTTGGATTGAGTAAGATAACTTGCGCTATTCGCAATCCAGATGTATCAAAAACAATGTACAAGATCCGTTAGGAATCAAGTAATGAAGTTATACCATTGCAAAGATGCTCGATCGTTACGACCTCTGTGGGCCCTCGAAGAGATGGGACTGGACTACGAATTGATCAATATGACTTTCCCGCCGAGAGCGACCTATGAAGGTTATCTTGACATCAATCCAGTGGGTACGGTGCCAGCCTTTGTTGATGGTGATGTAACCCTCACCGAGTCCTCAGGCATATGTCAGTATCTTGCCGAAAAATATGGTCCAACATCGCTAGGACTCACCGTTAATGATCCTGGATACGGCGAATATCTAAATTGGTTGCATCGTAGCGACGCAACCTTAACCTTCCCACAAACGCTTGTGCTGAGATATACACAGTTAGAACCTGAGGAACGTAGGGTGCCGCAAGTCGTTGCTGATTATTCGCAGTGGTATTTGTCTCGGCTCAGGTCCGTTGAGCAGGCACTGGAGGGTAATGACTTTCTCGTCAACAATACCTTCACCATGGCAGACGTCGCCGTTGGATATGCATTGTATCTGGGACGTTCATTGGGTCTTGATGAACGTTACAAACCGAATTGCCAAGCCTATCTCGAGCGCCTGATTGCAAGACCGGCGTTTATTAAGGCTCAATCGTTATAAATGACTCAATGCCGTTGTTGAGCCAGGCGATGCTATTTGGCAGCCTGGCTGAACAATCGTTGAACCGTGTCGCTCATCCGGAGTATCTGCGACAGGGTTTGACAAACTTTCTTCAACGCGATCCCTGACCATCATCAATCTTAATCACGGTACCCGTGACACATTCAGACGACGGTGATACGAGAAAGAGCAAGGTGCTGTCCATCTGAGCGGGATCGCAAATACGTTCTCTAGGAAACGACTTACTGAAATCTCCCATGCGTTCTAGCATGCCGTCCATCATTTCTGAGGAGAATGCACCGGGCGCGATACAATTTACGTTAATGCGAAATTTTGACCATTCAACGGACAAAGCTTCTGTCATCCTAACGACGCCGGATTTCGTGATTGAGTAAAGTGCAGCGGCAGAACCGGGACTGGTATTGAACGCTGCAATAGAGGATATATTGACGATTCGACCGGGTTTCTTCTCGGCCATTAATCGCTTGGCAACTTCGCAGGAAAGTACATAGGGACCGACAAGGTTGGTATCAACCACGGAGTCGATTAAGTCATCAGACATGCGAATGGCCCTTTGTGCATCGGGAACACCCGCATTATTTACCAAGATGTTGACGGTGCCGAACTTTGCTTCTGCCGCATCGACCATGCTTCGTATACTTGTCCGATCGGTCATATCCGTAACGATGGGCTCACAGATACCGCCGTTGGCGCGAATCTCGTCAGCCAGCTCTTGTAGCTTCTCGACCCGTCGTCCGGTCAGTACGACGCTCGCGCCGCAGGCCGCCAGTACTTGTGCAAAGCGCTTTCCCAGTCCAGATGTAGTACCCGTGACGATGGCAACGTCGCCGCTTAGGTCAAGGGAGAAATTAGGGGTAGGGTAACTCATGATGATTCCTTAGCTTATTAATGGGCTTTTTTGATTATGTTAATTTCCGGCGGTCAGTCTATCCTTTTCGGGATGCTTGTTCAGCAACTGCTGTGGCCACAAAGACCGATCGGTAAAAAATTTACGATGGTGTTGATCGGCATTAACAAAAATGACACTGCAATGACGCGTTTTGACAACGTAAGAATAAAAAAAATCGTGATAACATAATGTTTTTCCAACTAAAGTAGATTCACCATGCCAGAAATTGTCAGTCGAGAAATTCAGCTAACGACGCGTCCGAATGGTCTGCCCGATCCTTCTGATTTCAAATTAGTCGAGAATAAGTTAAATCCCACAGCGTCGGACATTGTCGTAAAGAATCTCTACATGTCAGTCGACCCAGCGATGCGACCCGCGCTGTCAAATGGTCAGACGAAGCTAGATGAGACCATGCAAGGTGGCGCGATAGGTAAGGTTATCGCCAGCACGTCTGCTGAATTTCCCGAAGGCAGCTATGTTATTCATCGCGCAGGCTTTCGTGAATATCACCTATCCGATGGCAGTGATCTCAACCTCATTACGCTGGAAGATGAATCGATCACCACGCATTTGCATATTCTCGGTACCACAGGATTAACGGCCTACGGCGGCCTGCTAGTCACCGGTCAATTAGCCGACGGCGAGAACGTTTTTGTATCCGCTGCGGCGGGTGCAGTCGGCAGTGTCGTTTGTCAGATTGCCAAGATTAAGGGTTGTCGAGTTGCGGCCAGTTGCGGGTCGGATGACAAGGTGGCCTATTTGAAGAATGAACTTGGCGTAGACCATGCGTTTAACTACAAAACCTCCAGCATCTCCCGTGAACTACACACTGGATTACCTGAGGGTATTGATGTCTATTTTGAAAACGTCGGTGGCGCGCATCTCGACGCGGCATGTGGGCAGATGCGTCCGTTGGGAAGAATCCCCGTTTGCGGCATGATCTCAGCCTACAATAACAAAGGCGCTCGCTCTGAAGGAGTGACAACCTTATCAAACTTAATATACAACCGGGTCACGATGAAAGGTTTTGTCGTCTATGAATTCAATCATATGCGAGAGCAGTTCCTAACTGATATGCGCGATTGGATGAAGCAAGGCAAAATGAAATATGAAGAGACCATCATGGATGGTATCGAAAACGCACCTGCTGCATTGATAGGCTTACTGCAGGGACATAACACCGGTAAAATGTTAGTGAAATTGGCTGATGACGTCTAGCACAAAGCCGTAAAATTTCGACGGCGGATTTAAAATCATTTGCAATCTGCTTGGTGAATATCAATGCGTGTCCCTTTGAACAAAGAGGCACGCATTCATTCACACATTTGGTTGCGAGCGTCTATTTCAGAGCATCATTTCAGCCGCTCATATTAAGTGCGCATGTTAATCTTCGATATCAACCCTTTTTATCATCCCTTGCTATCAACCCTTGCTATCAACTCTTATTATCAACCACGGCCGATCAATGGCATCTTGGTTGCCATCACGGTCATATGCTGCACGTTTGATGCCAGCGGCAACTGCGCCATGAATGCAACAGCTGCAGCGATATCCTCCACGTCCATAGTGGGTTCAATCACAAGGCTGCCATCAGCTTGAGGCACCCCCTGACTCATTCTTGCCGTCATCTCTGTTAACGCATTGCCAATGTCGATCTGACCACAGGCGATATTGTAAGCCCGCCCATCGAGCGATAGCGATTTAGTTAAGCCGCTGATAGCGTGCTTTGTTGCTGTATAAGGCGCCGAATTAGGGCGGGGTGATTGCGCAGAAATAGACCCATTATTGATAATTCTGCCGCCCTGCGGCTGTTGTTGTTTCATCAACCTGAATGCCTGTTGTGAACAATAAAATGTACCGTTTAGGTTCGTACCGACCACACGTTGCCATTGTTCGCTCGTCAAATCCTCCAAAGGCAGCGGGGGAGCGCCCGTACCGGCGTTGTTAAACAATAGGTCTAAGCGCGCAAACTTAGTTTCAACCCTCTCAAACAGGTCATTGACTGCCGCGGGATCACTGACGTCGGCCGTCATTGAGATGCCATGGCCATCCTGCAATGCGGCAAGTGTCTGTTCTAGAGCGGCCTCGCGTCTGCCGACCAAGACAATAAAAAAACCTTGTTTTGCCAATGCGATTGAGCAGGCACGCCCAACCCCGGAGCCAGCGCCAGTGACCAGTGCAATTTTCTTATCCATATTTGTCCATTCATTAAGTGATGCCTAGCGGAGCAATAGATCATATTTGAAGGTCATCAGCAATTAACTCAATCGTTGCCTGAGATGGCCGATTTTGTCTGCGGGTTGACAGCATCGGGGCTGATTTATTATTGTTTACTTAGCAGTAAACAAAAGAGCCTTTATTACAAATTTTCATCCTAACTTTTCATAATAATTCTCCATATAAGAACCGAGAGGGACTCAAGTGACTAAGAATGTAAAAGTAGCCGGCGTCGGCATGATTCCATTTACCAAACCTGGCCAAAGTGATGATTATCCGATTATGGGCGAAACAGCTGCTCGCATCGCAATCGAGGATGCCGGTATAAAGTATTCAGATATTGGACAGGCCTACGTTGGCTATGTTTACGGTGATTCAACAGCAGGACAGGCCGCAGTGTATGGCCTAGGTATGACTGGAATCCCGGTGATCAATGTCAATAACAATTGTGCAACGGGTTCATCCGCGTTGTTTCTTGCAAGGCAAGCAGTCGAATCCGGCATGGTTGATTGCGCTTTGGCATTGGGCTTTGAGCAAATGGTACCGGGCGCACTTGGCGCGGTTTTTACTGATCGCCCAAATCCGATGAAGCGAATGTTCAAGGAAATGGTTAACGTGCAAGGCATTGATAAAAAGGCACCCGGTGCTGCTCAGTACTTTGGCGGCGCGGGTCGCGAATATGCCGAGGAATTTGGCACGAAGGACGAAACCTTTGCGAAAATATCTGAGAAAGCGCGCATACATGCAGCCAACAACCCCTATGCAGTATTCAAAGAGCTGTTGACGGTCGAGCAGATCATGGATTCACCCCATATTTATGGGCCATTGACCCGTTATCAGTGTTGCCCCCCTACCTGTGGTGCAGCCGCTGCTGTTATTTGTAGTGCTGATTTTGCCAAGAAGCACGGACTTAACAATGCGATTTCGATCAAAGGTCAGTCGATGACAACAGACTTTGCCAGCACATTAGATGACCATTCCATGCGCAAACTAGTCGGCGTTGATATGGCAAAACAAGCGGCAAAAGAAGTCTACGAACAGGCGGGCGTTGGTCCAGAAGATGTTCAGGTCGTTGAGTTACACGATTGCTTCACAGCCAACGAATTACTGAGCTATGAATCTTTAGGATTAACCCCTGAAGGCACGGCCGAAAAATTCATCTGGGATGGTGACAATACCTACGGCGGTAAAATTGTCACGAACCCATCAGGCGGTCTCCTATCAAAAGGCCACCCGCTTGGCGCAACAGGCTTGGCGCAGTGTACTGAGCTTGTTTGGCAACTCCGAGGTGACGCCGGTCCACGTCAGGTTGAAGGCGCAAGACACGCGCTACAGCACAATTTGGGATTGGGTGGAGCATGTGTCGTCACGATGTATTCAAACGACTAAATTAACTCGAACAAGTCTGTGAAAAGACTGAAGAGCCAAGCAAACGTCATAAAAACGTGAGAAATCGACCCCAAACTGCATTGTAACGGTGTGGTTTGGGGTCTTTAGTTTGGCGACTAATTTCGTGAATAATCAATCAATTATCAAAATGGAGAGAACTATGTCAGACGTAAGATTTGACGATCGAGTGGTGATCATCACCGGAGCAGGAAATGGACTTGGAAAAACCTATGCACTAGAAATGGGTGCTCGCGGTGCGAAGGTTGTCGTCAATGATCTTGGTGGATCAGCGTTTGGTGATGGCGCAGACAAAGCCGCTGCGGACGTTGTTGTTGATGAAATCAAGGCGGCCGGCGGCGAAGCGGTAGCTAACTATGATTCTGTTACCGATGGCGACAAGATTGTCCAAACGGCCATGGACACCTTCGGCAAGATAGACATTGTCGTTAACAATGCCGGTATTCTGCGAGATAAAACGTTCCACAAGATGACCGATACTGACTGGGATCTTATCTATGATGTCCACGTCAAAGGTGCCTACAAGGTCACGCACGCAGCATGGCCGCATATGCGAGAGCAGAACTTCGGTCGAATCATATTTACCGCATCAGCAGCCGGTATTTATGGCAACTTCGGTCAGACAAATTATGCAATGGCCAAACTGGGTCTGCACGGTATGTCTCAAACGTTGGCCCTAGAAGGGCGTAATAAAAATGTATTTGTTAACACCATTGCGCCGATAGCAGGGTCTCGATTAACTGAAACTGTCATGCCGCAGGAAATTGTTGATGCGCTTCGTCCTGAATTTGTGATGCCTTTAGTGCTTAAGCTTTGTGATGAAAACAGCAGCGAGACAGGCGGTTTGTACGAGGTCGGTGCTGGTTGGATAGGCAAGGTGCGTTGGGAGCGAACAAAAGGAACCAACTTCAGCATTAAGGAAGGTTTCACTCCAGAGGATGTCAATGAGGCATGGGAAGAGATTTGTGACTTTACAGACGCCGATCACCCCGCGACGATTCAAGAGTCCAATCGTCCGATTATGATGAACCTAAGAGCGCCCGAGTAAGACGGCAGATAGTTAGCGCAGCTTTAGCATGTCACAGGTACTTGGTATTCCAAAAGGGCAAGGCGTCCCTTATGGCAAGCGGAAGCTTGAAGTGCTTCGATCCGCGGCGATATTATTCAACGAACGTGGTTTTCATAACACAACGATGGATGATATTGCTGCGAGACTGAATGTCACTAAACCTGCGCTTTATTATTACGCCAAAAGTAAAGATGAATTACTGTACGAAATCGGCAGCATTGCACTTGATAATGCAAAAGAACTATTGGATCGTATTGAATCATCGAACGGCGCCGGCATTGAGAAGTTGAAGCAGTTTTTCTTAGGGTGGACACAGGCTATCTGCGGCGAATTTGGCCGCTGCCTTGTGTTAACAAAACCCGAGAGTTTAGAGTCCGGCTCAAGAAAAAAAAGTAAACTCAACCGCCGGGAAATACAGATGCGAGTTGAGTGTATTTTTAGAGAAGGTCTGAAGGACAATTCAATTGGCCACACAGTTAGTTATTCAGTCGAGTACAGCGTTGACAGCGTCAATGCAAGAATGGCGACGATGGCACTGTTTGATTTACATAATGGTATCGCCTATTGGTTTGAACCCGGTTCGGTACAGCAGGGCAAACTGCCCGCGACCAAAATAGCGGAATATTATTGGAAACTGTTTGCGTCGGGTTTGAATAATTATTCAAATGAGCGCCAAGTTGAGTAACCCAGTCATATGAATTCGAATGCATTTTTGCTGTCTACCGAAGAACGTCATCAATACGAGCAAGACGGCTTTCTGGTTCGTAGGTCGGTATTTACACTGGACGAAGTTGAAACCCTTAGAGCGGCTGCTGAGGACGCATGCGATAAAGCTGTGTCAATGTGTAGCGACGGCAAAACTTATATCTTAGATGGTAAAAGGTTCGTTGATGTTGGTTATACAACGATTCAGTTTGAGCACGCTGCAGGCAGCAATATTGCTCGAGTCATCGAGCCTGTTCACGAGTTGAATAGTGAACTCGATAAACTTATTGATGACATAAGAATCGTCGGTCCCATGCAAAGTATTTTGGGTATGCAGGCACTCGCCCTGTGGACGGCCAAGCTTAATCTGAAGCGCCCTAGGGAAGGTTCAGGGTTCGACTGGCATCAAGATTCACCCTATTGGGTGCACGACAGCGATCATGTCGACCTTTTGCCGAATGTCATGGTCTCATTTGATCAGGCAACTGAGAACAATGGGTGTTTCAGAGTAATCAGGGGTAGTCATACAGCAGGCTGTTTGCCCGGTACCGACGATGGTAGCCAACTGGGTGGATTTTTTACTGATCCAAAATATTGCCTGCAAGAAGAGCAGGTGGCCATGAAAGTGCCACCGGGTTCATTAATCTTCTTCAATCCACATACGATTCACGGGTCACTACCTAACAAATCAGACATGCCTCGCAGGGCGATCATTCTGACTTACCAACCTGCCGGATTTCCGCAACTAAAATCCGGCGAGGTTAGAAATGTATCTAGTTAAAAGCACGTAGCGTTAACTACCTTACGTCGAGCCCCTTCATTTCGCCCTGTTTACGCCAATTCTCTAACACCTCAAAAAATCGAATCGAACCGCCGCCATACATACCGGTGAAGAAACCGTTGTCGCTGCGTTCTTGGCCTTCGTTGTTGTAATAACCTGGTGTACATTCTCGATAGAAGCGCCCACCTGAAACATCCAAACGTTTAATCTCGTCGACATAATCTTGTTCGGCCTCTGCGGTGACTTCGACGACATGTTTACCCTTTTTACGTAGCTGATCCAGTACATAGGCAATGTGTTGGGCTTGCTCGTCTAAAGCTTGCGGCACATTGACGGTGACCGCGGTTTGTGTAAAACCAAGGAAGAAGCAGTTGGGGAAGCCGTGGGTTTGGGTGCCGTGCATTGTTCGTAAACCATTTGACCAATATTCACTTAAGGTCGAATCGATACCTTTGATATCGTATCCGGCACGACGCGTATAGGAGGTGCCGACTTCAAACCCCGTCGCAAAGACCAAACAATCAAGTTCGTACTCAACGCCGTCTACAACAACACCTTTTTCGGTGATCCTTTCTACACCTTGTCCATGCGTGTCAACCAACTTCACATTAGGTAGGTTATAGGTATCTAAATATTCATCATGGAAGCAGGGCCGTTTACAGAACTGGCGATAGTAAGGTTTTAGTGCTTCGGCGGTTTCAGGATCGTTAACGATCTGTTCAGCCCGTGCACGGACTTGGTTCATTTTTTTGTAATCCGCTAACTCCATCAATTGACCGCGTTCAGCTTTTGTTAGTCGTCGGCCCAGCTTTTTACTGGCGGTTTTTGCTGCGATACCCGTCAGTTCACGCATGATCTCGGTCCAACCGTCACCAACAAGGTCGACATCCTGATCACCGCCACTGACGAGGACGTTAAAATTTTCGCGACGTGCTTTTTGCCAACCGGGTTCGAGGCTGTCTTTCCATAGCGGGTCGGTTTCAGAATTGTTGCGTACGTCAATCGACGACGGCGTGCGCTGGAAAACATAAAGCTGCTCGCTCGATGCGCCAAGGGCGGGGATGCACTGAACCGCGGTTGCGCCAGTACCAATAATGCCAACCTTTTTGTCCTTTAGACCCGTTAGGTTGCCGGTAGAATCGCCGCCGGTGTAGTTATAATCCCAGCGACTGGTGTGGAATGTATGTCCTTTAAAGTCATTAATGCCCGGTATACCAGGCAGTTTGGGTCGATTCAGTGGTCCGTTCGCCATTAGTACATAGCGGGCTTTCATTGCATCGCCCCAATTTGTTTTGATCGTCCAATAACCCGTGTCTTCATCCCAGGCGAGCTCTTTGACGCTGGTTTGCAGACACGCATTGTCATAAAGGTTGTAGTGCTTCGCAATGTTTTGACTATGCTGATAAATCTCAGGTGCAAAGGAATATTTATGTTTGGGTATGTATCCCATTTCTTCAAGTAGCGGTAAATAACAATAGGATTCAACATCGCACATAGCGCCCGGGTATCTGTTCCAGTACCAGGTACCACCAAAGTCGCCAGCCTGCTCGATCATGCGAACATCGGTAAAGCCGGCTTCCTTCATTCGTGCGCCAGCAAGCAGTCCACCAAATCCACCGCCAATGATCGCGACCTCAACGGTGTCAAATAGGGCCTCTCTGGTAAAACCGGGTTCGACGTAAGGGTCGTCTTGATAATGAGAAAACGCCGCCGTCACTTCGACATATTGGTCGTTACCTTCCTGTCGAACACGTTTGTCCCGCTCTTCAAGATACTTCAGCTTCAACGTATCTGGATCAAAATCTAAAGGTCCTAATAGATCTTCTATTTGCAGCTCTGACATATTTCCCTCTCATCGTGAACGTCTAAAGTTTGAAATCTTGAATTGTAAATCTGAGCGTCAGTATGCGTAGTATTGGCATCTTTGTGAAGTGGCTGCAAGAGCCCGTTATTCCTTACTTTTTGCCTGCCAAGGGGCGAGCGTCAGGTCACCATTAGGTGTTTTAATCCTCGCAGTCAGTGAATTTTCACCAACGACAACCGAAAAATCTAATCCCAATACGGTTTTTAGCGCGTTCATGCTATCTGGCGTGTCGCTGCTAACCGTGACATCGATAAGTGAACAACCCGGCGGCGTGCTTAATGAGGGATGCGGTGAGTGCTGCCAGTCGATAAAAAACGGTAAGTTTGGGCCGCCTTGAAGGAACATTAACTGCCACTGCAGCCGTGCGCCTTCAGTCGTGACGCGGGTCATATCAATGACATTGCCCGGCGTAAACTCGCACAGCTTCGAAGCTAGATCGGGTAATGATGTTGTCGCAATAGCCCAACTGCGAAGACCATCGCGATCGGCTTCCTTAAGGGTCCGGCCAAGGTTATCTGCGGCGGGTTGTTTCGGGTCAGGTGCGATTAACTCAATGTATTGATGATGACCCAATGAGAGCAGGGCGTTGCAGGTCCCCATGTTTTCATGCGTACCGCCGTAGACTGCTTTGACGCCGGTCAGTTTGTGAAAGTGTTCAATACCCTCATCGAGGTTTCTAACAGCGTACATGAGATGGTCTATTTGGTTTTTGGTCATATAAGAGGCCTGTTGATGAGAAATTTGCTAACCGGTCGATTTGATCAATAGAGTCGCAATGACAGGCTGATGATAAATCGGTATTGTCTAAGAAAATATACCTAGGTTGGCTTTGATGACGATAAACACGTTTGTAATTAATCGAGTATTTCTATGAGTGCACTTTCGTCTGGATCACCTGCATGGACGTCTCGTTTTGCGTTTCTGATGGCATCGATAGGTTTTGCCGTAGGGCTCGGCAATATTTGGCGTTTTCCCTATGTGACCGGAGAGAACGGCGGTGGCGCTTTTATTCTGATTTACCTGCTTTGTGTCGTGCTAATAGGTATTCCTATATTGATGGCTGAACTCACAATAGGCCGGCGAGGAGGGATGACGCCGCCTGGCTCGATGCAGAAAGTGGCAGTTCAAGAGGGTGCTTCGAGGCATTGGCGTAGCGTGGGTTGGATGAATCTCCTAACAGCATTTCTTATCATGGTGACCTACTCGGTCGTTGCTGGCTGGGTGTTTTATTATCTGTACTTGGCCCTTACATCAGGTTTCGCCGGTGTTGATCCCATATCAGCGAATCAAGCTTTTGATGACTTGCTGGAAAGTCCAATTGATTTACTCTTCTGGACCTATCTTTCGCTAATCATCACCGGCACGATCATTTATGCGGGGATAGAAAAAGGTATTGAAAGGGCCGTCACGATCTTGATGCCATTGCTCTTTGTGCTCATGATGATCCTCGTCGTGTACAACATCATTAACGGCGGTTTTGTCGAAGCCGCCGCTTACCTGTTCATTCCTGATTTCAGTAGAATCGACGGCAACGTAATGCTCGCAGCGTTAGGGCAAGCTTTCTTCTCAATCGGTGTTGCAATGGCTGGCATGATGACTTTTGGCGCCTATTTACCTAAAGACGTATCCATTACCACATCCGCCTTCCAGATCATTATTGCCGATACCTTTATTGCTTTGCTGGCAGGGTTGGTTATTTTTCCGGCTGTGTTTGTCAACGGGCTCGACCCGGCAGGCGGTCCTGGACTTATTTTTCAAACACTCCCCGTCGCGTTTGCTGACATGCCAGGTGGGCACTTGGTGAGTGTTACTTTCTTTCTGCTACTGGCGGTGGCTGCGATTACATCAATGGTTGGGCTGGTAGAACCTCTTGTGAGGTGGTTAGAGGAAAAAGCGGGTTATTCCCGTCACCTCAGTGCGACACTTATCATCTCAGCCATCGGCTCCTTAAGCTTGGTTAGCTGTCTGGGTTATAACCTTCTTTCCCATCTGTCGCTGTTCGACAGAGATATCAATGGCTTGACGGATTATGTATCAAATCAAATATTGCTGCCCTTGGGCGGTTTGCTGATCGCCGTTTTCGCAGGTTGGTTTGTGTCGAGAAAAACACTACTTTCTGAACTCGATATTCGAGACAACTTTATGTTTAAGTCTTGGCTAATCTCGATCCGTTACTTGGTTCCGCCAGCCGTATTGATCGTTTTTATTCTTGGGATTACCTAAGGTTTGGAATTCATAAACCGTTTTAACAAGGACAACCGCTAAATGCAGATTACCGATCTGATTATATATCCCGTCAAAGGTGCAAGAGGGTGCTCACTGCAGCAAGCATCTATAGGGCCAATGGGTTTGCAGGGCGACCGCATTTTCACACTTTTGTTTGAAGGTAAACTTGCGAATCAAAAACAGGTGCCAAAGCTCGTTGAAATTCAACCAACATGGTTGTCGGACGGATCATTAAGTTTGTCCCATGACGGCATGCAAGACTTTACGTTAACGCCGTCACCGATGGGTAAACACAAAAGTGTCGATATCTATTCACAACAAGTGCCGATAATTGACCAGGGTGAAGATGTTGCTAAGTGGTTTTCTGCGGCAACAGGGCAAGATGTGCGTCTGGTGATGATGGCCGAAGCGGTCGACTGGTTTCTCCCCTTGCCGGAGTTTGCATCTGTGCATGGCCAAAAGCAGGCAAAGTTTGTTGATGCGGCGCCGATCTTGCTAACCAATCAAAACTCGCTCAAAGACTTGAACGAGCGACTGACGATCGACGTTCCAATGGAACGGTTCCGTGCCAATATTGTCGTCAGTGGATTAGCGGCTTATGAGGAAGATCAACAACAAAACTATCGCGCGGCGGATGTCCTGCTGACAAGAGTCACGGTCTGTGAGCGCTGTATAGTGACGACGATGGATCAGCAAGATGGCACGATGAAGAAAGAGCCTTTAAAAACCCTGAGCAAGTACCGTAAACGGGCCAACGACTACGCCGGCGGCATCGTCTTTGGTAGTTACCTGACGACTCAAGACGCGGGACGGCTAAATGTCGGTGATATTTTTCACAATAGTTAGATTACGACTTCACGCCCTTAGGACGACTCAGTACATGATCTAGCCAATCAATCGTTTCGGCAATAACTTCCTTACGATTTGTCTCGTTGAGCATTTCATGTCGACCACCTTCGTAGAATCTACTGGTGGTACTAACACCGATTTTGCTCCAATCTTGAATCATACGTTCGATGTTTTTCATTTTTTTATGCACAGGGTCCTGTGTGCCAGAGAAAAGATAGACCGGTAGGCTCGTCGGTATGTTGGCAATTGAAGTTGCGCGTTGTGTTTCTGAGAGACCAGCGGTCATATCGAAGATAGACATTGGAAAAGGCACAAATCCGCACAGATCATCATTCACATAAGCGGTGACCTGTTCAGGGTCACGACTCAACCATTCGAACCCGGTACCTGGGTTTTGTTTGCTTTCGAAAGCTTTGTTGGCTGAGCCAAAGAGCAGGAAGCTAAGCAGCTTACTTTCAGTCAATGGCGGCAGCCGCCAGTGTTCAAACCGGCATATCAGACGGCTTACCCATAGCTCTATATTGGTTGTAAAACCCGGTGATCCTGATAGAACCAACGCGTCAATTGAATCACCATAGCGAGTGACAAACTGTTGGCTCAGCATAGAGCCCATACTGTGACCGAATAATATCGATGCTAAACCAGGGTGCGCCAGCTTGTGGTCTTCGACGAGTTCATGCAGATCGCATACCATCGTATTCCAGCCATCTGAGCCAAAATCGCCTAGCGTCTCAGCTGTGTAACCGTGGCCTTGATGATCATTAGCGTAAACATGGAAGCCGGCTTTAACCAGCTGTTGGGCGGTCCATTCGTAGCGTTTTGCATGTTCACCCATACCATGAGCAAGGTGCACGATGCCTTTGGGGTTTTGTGCTAGCCATCGGTAGCAGCGGATTTCCTGCTGCTGACTATTGCTGAAATTAACCTGTTCACGATCCGTCATTTAGGGCTGTCCAGTTTGTAACAACTTCATGATTGATTGCGCCACGCCGTGTTCTTCATTACTTGCCGTCACGGTTGTCGCTGCATCTTTGACAAATTGATCTGCCTGTCCCATTGCTACCGAGGCACCGGATACTTTAAACATTTCGATATCATTCTCCGCATCCCCATAAGCGACAACTGATAGCGGATCGATACCGAGGTGCTCACAGCACACTAAGAGTGCTTCACCTTTGCTGGCTTTTTTGGCGGTGATGGTAATCACGATCTTGCCGCTGGGTCCGATGGAATCGTACAGGTTGATTTTGTCTTGGTGTTTTGGGTATATCTCGGATTTGATGAAATCAACAATTTTGCTGCCTTGGATTGCCGCGATCCTGGCTTGTGGGTGAGAGGCGACATCGAGTTTCGGTACCCAGATTAAGTCACTGGGCAATACACCTGATGCCGGCTTGCCGTCTAGTTTGATGACAATATCCTTATCGAGGCTGATAGTGGCAATACAACGTTGATCGTTACAGACGGCGTAGATCTCACTGAGTACCTCGTGAGGAATCCGATGATTAAAGATATCTTGTTGACTATCCGGCAGGTAAACCTGAGCGCCACTGCAGGCTATGATCGGTTTCTGTATACCGATTTCTGCGGCAATTCGTTCGGCCATTTGACGCCATCGGGCTGTTGCAATGATGATTTCTAAACCTGCATCATGGGCAGCGCGCACGGCTGTTTTATTTTCCTGTGAAAGGTCTTCGCCAATGAGCAGGGTGCCATCGAGATCTATCGCTAGTGCTTTGAATGTCATATTGAAAACTACTCAGGGACAGTCGTCCCGTTAATGCGTATTATTGAATGAACGCTATCATGATCATCGGTCATTGACTATTAGAACGTCGATGACAAGGCGCCTTAGCCGGGCCCAAAACTAGACGTCTGCGCAACAAGGTGAAACCGCGCTAAATGCGTCGACAATAAATACAACGACAAAAGTAGAGCCCGTTTATGAATAACTCTCAGTGGTTAGATCAGATTAAAGAGGAGATCCTTGAGCCGGATTTGCCAATTTGTGATCCGCATCATCATCTTTGGGATCATCCCAACAGTCGTTATATGTTGGATGAACTGCTGCAAGACACGACAACAGGGCACAATATTTGTAGCACGGTTTTCGTTGAATGCAGTTCGATGTATCGAGCCGATGGGCCGGTTTCACTGTCACCGGTGGGCGAAACCGAGTTTGTTCAAGGTATTGCCGCAATGAGCGCAAGTGGTCAATACGGTTCGATGAGAGCTGCAAGCGGGATCGTCAGTTTTGCCGATCTAAACTTGGCAGATGACGTTAGGGGTGTACTTGAAAGCCATATAGCTGCGAGTCCGAACAGGTTTCGGGGTATTCGTCACGCTGCAGGTTGGCATGCATCTGAAGCCATTCGAAACTCACATTCGAATCCGTCCCAGAGCCTGATGACTCACGATGATTTTCAAAAAGGATTCTCGCATCTGGCACCCTTGGGGTTAAGTTTTGATGCCTGGTTCTACCATAATCAAATGCCTGAGTTTGTCAGCTTGGCGAAAGCGTTTCCTGACACGCAAATAGTATTAGATCACTTTGGCGGACCGCTGGGTGTTGGTCCCTATGAGAACAAAGCCAGTGAAGTTCTGGCCGAGTGGTGTGATCTGGTTGCGCCTCTAAAAGATCTTGCCAATGTGCATTTTAAGTTGGGCGGGATCAATATGAAGGTTAATGGGTTTAATTGGCATAAACGGGATTTACCACCGAGCTCGGATGAATTAGTCGATTTGACGGCACCTTACTATGAGCATTGCATCAAAACCTTCGGTGCAAATCGATGCATGTTCGAGAGTAATTTCCCCGTCGATAAAGATTCCTGTTCCTATCATGTACTGTGGAACGCGTTTAAAAAGATGAGTCAATTCTGTACTGAGGTTGAACGGGCAGCATTGTTTCATGACACCGCAAATCGGTTCTACCGATTGTCTGAATCAAATACCGTTTAGATTTAAGCGCTAATGGGGTTGACCCAAAGACGATAGTTCAGCTCGATTTGCTGATGCTTCACCAGAAAATCGAGTGCAACATAAAATAAATTTTAATTAAGTAAAGTAAAGAGTACAGCGTATGAATCGCAGAACACTGCTGACACGAATTGTCCAAGGTTTCTCAATTACAGGGCTTGGCTTTATTACCTACCCCTTTCTCAGGGCTTGGGTACCGTCCTTCGATCAAGATCTGGGTTTGGAGATTGATCTATCTGAACTCGCGCCTGGCGAGTCAAAAATCGTTCATTGGCTAGGTAGAAATTTGCATGTCATTCGTCGTACGAACGAGACCATTGCTTCACTCACGACTGTGGATCAACCTCTCAAGGATCCGGAATCGCAGGCGTCTGCGCAGCCTATTTTTGCAACCAATGCGTATCGTTCATTGCGCGCAGATATATTCGTTGGTTTTTCGAACTGCACCCATTTGGGCTGTGATGTCGTAAAGCAGGACAACGGTTTTAAATGTCCATGTCATCAAAGTGACTATGATGCGGCGGGAAGAGTTGTTGAAGGGGCCGCCGCGCCATTGAACCTTGAAGTGCCTAACTATCGATATATCTCTGGGAATTTACTCAAACTGGAGCCTTCTTCAGCTGAAGACGCATGATGTGACTTTTTGATGATTCTACCCGGTAGTTAGCAGGTGAGACGCTCATAAAGACGATGGAGATAGTATATGACCACAAAGCAGCACCTTCTGATTATCTATCACTCAAAAGACGGCAGTACCGGTAAGATGGCGGCCGCGGTTGAACAGGGCGCCTCGCACCCTGACATAGATATCGAATTAAAGTTGATTCTCGCAAGGGATGCGGGACTAGAAGAGTTACTCTGGGCAGATGCGCTGATACTCGGCACACCAGAAAACTTCGGCTATATGTCCGGTGCTATGAAGGACTTTTTCGATCGCGTATTTTATCCCGCCGAAGGTAAAGTTGAAGGGCTCGCTTTCGCCATGTTTGTAAGTGCAGGTAATGATGGCACCGGGGCGCTATCGAGCATACGCCGAATCTGTCAGGGTTTCCCTTTCAAGGAAGTCCAAGAGCCCGTCGTTTCGCAAGGAGATATCACGGCCGACACCCTTGAGTCTTGTGTGCAACTTGGTATGTATATGGCAGCGGGCGTGGAGAGTAAGCTGTTCTAGCCTGCTGTAATGTGCTTAATGGCATGTGCCTGCGCGCGCAAAGATAGGCCAAACAATTCGTCAAGAACGCGCCATCTCATTTAGCTTCTCCCTATCGAGTTTGGCGAAGTAAATTCTGGCTGCAGTCATCACCTTTTTTGATAACAGCAACGCGCTGATGGTTGTTGGAATTGCCATCAACGCAAAAGCACCATCGACTAAACCGACCATTGCATCTAATGACATTACCGCAGCAAAAACTGTCATTACGATGAGGAAGTAGTTGTACAGGTATTGTCGGTGTGCGCCAAAGAGGAAACCGAAGCACTTCGTCCCATAATAGGAGTAAGTGAAAATAGTGCTCACACTGAAGCAAAAGATGCAGGCCATTAATATGTAGATTCCAACAGTCGGCATCATGATGGAAAACGCCTCAGCGGTCATTGTTACGCCATTACTATCATTACCCTGCCAGACGCCTGAGATAAGAATTACCATCGCTGTTGAAGTACAAACTAACAACGTATCAATAATGGGTCCTACCATAGCGACGAGGCCTTCTCTAACCGGTTCGTTCGTTTTCACAGCGCCATGCGCCAATGCTTCTGTACCAATTCCCGCTTCGTTTGAAAATGCGCCGCGTCGAACACCTGTCGCGATCACGGTGCCGATTGCGCCACCGGCTGCCGCCAAGCCTGTAAACGCGTCGGTCAAAATTAAAAGAAATGATTCAGGCACCTTGTCGAAGTTCGTGACAATAACGAACAGGGCGCTACCCATATAGAGCACAGCCATCGAGGGGACAAGCCTTGATGCCACTATTGCGATTCTTTTGAGACCGCCAAATATGACGAACGAAACGATAACGGCCAAGACAATGCCTGCCAGTAGATTAAATTCAAAAGCATTTTTAGGATCTAATAAGCCCTGATTGATGAAAATCACATCCCGAACCGTCTGTACAAGTTGATTAGTCTGAAATAATGGCAAACAGCCAATCAGTCCGGCTAATGAGAAAAATATTGCAAAGGGTTTCCATTTGGGACCTAAGCCTTGTGTTATGACGTACATGGGTCCGCCTTGAATGTTGCCTGCAGAATCTTCACCTCGATACATGACAGCTAATGTGCAGGTGAAAAATTTCGTCGCTATGCCGACAACGGCTGTCATCCACATCCAAAAAATTGCACCGGGACCACCAATATGAATTGCCACTGCAACCCCGGCAATATTGCCCATGCCGATAGTGCCAGCAAGGGCGCTCGATAGGGCTTGAAAATGGGTAATATCGCCTGGGTTATTCGGGTCATCATATTTGCCCCGCAATAAATCGATGCTGTGACCAATGTAGAGAAAAGGTAATAATCGCGATTGAACTAAAAAATAAAAGCCCCCGCCCAAGATCAGGATCAGCAGCCATGGCCCCCAAGCAACTTCACCAAAATAAATTAGACTCGCTTCTAGCTGATCCATAGAGACTCACTCATGTTGATTATTGTGCTGCTACATCTGTGACGATCAACCACATGAGCCTGGCGTATTCGGAGAAGGGTTCAACCCCCAAGTATTCATCGTTTCCATGAATACCATTATTTTCACCCATGAATGAACCGGGGCCAAAACCATAGGTGGCTATACCCACGGATCTTAATTGGGCCGAGTCGGTCGCGCCAGTGAGCATACTCGGTAAGACCGTTGCAGAAGGATGCTGCTGCGTTAAAATTCTTTCAAATGCATTGAATAGATCTGTGGATAAAGGTGCTGGAGAATGCGCCGGCCGCGTTACTTTCATCGGTGTAATTTTGACTCTAGGGTCGTCAATGATTTTTGCCAGTTTCTCAAACATCACTTCAGGGTCGGTGTCAGGCAGGGCGCGAATATCTAAAGTTGCTTGCGCAGATGAGGGTATGACATTTCGCTGATAACCGCCTTCAAAAATCGTTGGCACGACTGAAGTACGAATGATGGAAAACAAGTATGGACTAATATCCCGCAGTTTTTCCTGTGTTTCGATTGACGGATTCGGCGCTAGAATAGCGCGGTAGATTGCTGCCTCTGCCTGTGGGCGAGTCTGTGCAAGGCGTGTAAAGAACGTTCGAGTCGTTTCATTTAGCTGCATCGGCAAGGGCGTTTCGAATAGCTTGCTGACGGCCGTTGCAAGAACGCCAATCGAGTTGTCCCGAGTAGGGACCGAGCCATGTCCTGCTCGTCCCTCGACCGTCAATATCGCACGCCTGGGGGTCTTTTCAGCTGTTCCGATAGAGAACGTACTATAAAGGTTGGTTTGCGGGTCTATGGTACCTCGTCCGCCTTCGTTGATGCCAAATTCGGCGGAAATTTCCGCCAGATGGTTTTCAATCATATAGGTGATGCCCAATCCGCCGCCACCTTCTTCATCCGCGACAGCGAGAAAGATAACATCTCTTGTGAGGGGAATGTTATTTCGCTTCAGTGCAATTAAAATTTCAAAAGCCACTGCAACAATACCTTTGTCGTCAGCTGCGCCTCGACCGAATATTTTCCCTTGCGCAACGGTTCCTGAAAAAGGATCGAAGGTCCAGTTTTCTCTCTCTACGGTGACGACGTCGGTATGGCCTAAAAGTAGAAGAGGTTTTTTACTGCCATTACCTTTGATTCGTGCAACAAGGTTTGTTCGTCCAGGCTCACTTTCAAATGTTTTGTAGGTAATACCAACTTTATTTAATCGCTTCGCCAAGTAATCCGTCGCAAGATATTCGTTGCCAGCGGGTTGCGACGTATCCAATTTGATGAGATCAACCAGGGTTGCAAGACTGTCGCTCTGAAGTTTTTTGACATCGAGCTGTGTCGCGGCAGAGGCCATTACCGCCTCGGGGAATAGATGACAGGCCGTAACGAATAAGGTCGCGAATAAATGTCGTCTTGCCGACGCTTGTGTCAAATATATTGACAGCAACCTTGATGAACAAGCTTGTATAAAAAACGACATAATACTCCTACAAAAATAACCAATGTCAGGAGCATAGCGACTTGTCTAAATTAATGCGAGGCAGTGACGAGCTGATTAACAGCTTCCAAGATATCGTCTACCAGCGGGCGCTTTATGTATCCTTGTTCTGCAAATTTGCCTCGTATAATGCCTGAAGCGTCGACAAGATAAATGCCAGGGTAGGGAACGCCATAAGCCCAATGATCCTTAGCGACAGTTTCATTGAGAATCCCCAAGGATTTTATGTGAACGGAATCTGCATCCCGGAGAATTGGGAAATTCAGATTCGACTGCTGATGAAACAGGAGCGCGTCTTCATTGCTGTCGTAGGTCATAGTTACCAGCTCAAAGCCTTGAGCTGTAAATTCTTCGGCACGATTTGACAGCTGCACGAGCTGTCGTTTGCAGTATCCTCACCATACAACTGAGCGATTCATAATGAGCAAATATCCTCGTTCACCCGATAGTTCAGATAGCGTAATTAAACGACCCGTCTGATCTAAAGACTTACCTTCGATCATTTTAGTTCCAATCGGATAGTTAGCAGACCATTCTTTTTGCTCGGCGTTGGTAACACCATTTTCCTGCGCAAATGACGAAATAGATAGCATCGTGCCTACCATGAATAGGAAGCCTGTGAGTACTAAGCTAAATCCCTTTGTGGCACTTTTGGAGAAGTTTTTCATGAGCTTGTGCATGACAATTTAGACCTTGGGTCGGTGCGAATAATTTCAGTCGAAGAACTAATTTGGTCGCCGAAGCAAACGGTGTCTTACTAAATCATTTTAAGCAGATTATAAGCAAATGATTTGCAGTATGTTATACATATTAGCATGACGACTGTTTAAAATTAACGATAGGATGATTCGCGAGTGTTTTCAATTGTAGCTATCAAGGAAGAGCACGCTAGGGACATTCTGACCTGGCAATATCCGTTACCCTATGATTTCTACAATCCTCCCCAAGATGGTCGTGATGCGTTCTATGTCGATCAGTTTCTTCGACCGGAGTTCGCTTTTCACGCTATCTTGGATGAAACGGGCAATTTTATCGGCTTCTGTTCATTCGGTATTGATGGCCAGGTGACCGGCGGCGACTATACTCGGCAAGCATTAGATATTGGCCTTGGTATGCGGCCAAACTATACCGGTCACGGATACGGTGCACGTTTTTTTAAAACCATTGAGCATTTTGCCGTGCGCAAATTTGATCCAGAATCTGTTCGGCTGACCGTTGCGACATTTAACCGCCGCGCGATGCGCCTTTACCGAAGTTTTGGGTATCAGGACCTGAGTCAATTCACCGATGCGAGTAATGATGTCGACTACATCATTCTCATTAAATGCTTAGCCACCGGCTGATATGCACCCTTTATGCCTGCCAGCGCCGATTTATTCAACCTACTCGCAAAGGCTTTTAGAACCACTTAGGGGGCCTGTTTCGGTCGCAAGGATGATGCAGTGCGATAAAAATACCATTTGTCTCAACATTGAAGAATCGCTACGCTAAAGCTTTGGCTAATTCGGTAATGCTATGAATCCTATTGCTGACGAATTTACAGATAAAGTTGTCATTGTTACAGGTGCAGGGCGCGGCCTCGGACGATCACACGCAATTGAATTTGCGCGTCGTGGCGCCAAAGTTGTCGTCAATGATTCTGGTGGCGGCGTTGACGGTACCGGCTCCAGTAACACCGCACAATCGGTTGTTGATGAAATTACTGAATTTGGCGGCGCGGCGGTTTCGAATACGGGCTCCGTCGCCATTGTTTCTGAAGCGCAAAGTATCGTCGACACCGCAATGAACACGTTTGGTTCGGTGGATATTGTCGTTAATAATGCTGGAATCCTGCGAGACAAAACCTTTACAAATGTCACCATGGACAATTTCCGGGCGGTATTGGATGTGCACCTGCTTGGTAGTGTTTATGTCACCAAAGCCGCTTGGCCAGTCATGTCCCGAAATGGCTGGGGACGAATTGTATTGACCAGTTCAGGCAGTGGTATTTTCGGGAACTTTGGTCAAGCCAATTACGGTACGGCAAAAATGGGCCTGCTTGGCCTTATGAACGTGCTTAAACTTGAAGGTGCCAGACGTGGCATACGTACGAATTGTCTCGCACCGGGTGCCACAACACGCATGACAGAGGGTTTGCCGTCAGGAATTCTGCGCGGCGCACCTGAGCAAGTAAGTCCTGCGGTGTTATATCTTAGTTCAGATGACGCGCCTAACGGCGTCATATTGCAGGCTTCGGGCGGTAACTTTTCGATACTGAAGATGTGTGTCAATGAAGGTGTTGAACTGGGTGAGGGTGTCGACTACGAGGAATTCAAGAAAGTTGCACCTTCGCTAATGTCTAACGAAGAATTTAGACCGCATGATTAACAAGGGCTCGTAAACATGGCGCAGCAGTTTAATTATCAGGAACTTCCGTTTATCGAAACAGATCGTCTCTGTCTACGTCTTGCTCATCCGCAAGACGCTAAACTGATGGCGACATTCCGAAAGGAAAATACACAGCACCTGACCGCTTGGGAACCTAGCCGCAAGCCTGAATTCTACACGCAAGGATTTTGGGAATATCAACTTAATGCGGCCATTCGAGATTTTCGACACGGCAATAGCATCGCTCTCGTGCTGTTTGATAAAGCTCAAAAGGAAATCGTCGGCGTTTGTAATTTTACAAACATTATCCGAGGAACCTTCCAATCGTGCCATTTAGGTTACGCATTAGCGGCGAGTCATGAGGGGCAAGGGAAAATGTATGAGGCATTGAATGTCGCCATTACCTATATCTTTGAACAACAACGCCTTCACAGGATTATGGCCAACTACATTCCGGGAAACGAAAGAAGCGGCAAGTTGTTGGCAAAGCTTGGCTTTGAAATAGAGGGTAGGGCAAAGCAGCTACTGCTAATCAATGGTCAGTGGGAAGATCATATACTCACTTCGTTGATCAACCCGAAGCATTTGTAGAGAAGCATTTGTAGAGAAGCATTTTCAAGCTCCTGCGTTGTAAGTCTGCGCTAGTTCCACTGTGCATAGACGCGTTATCGGCAAACACTGACAAGCACCGCAGTATTGTCTCTTGCGGGTTAACAAGCTGCTGCGAAGTTAACGAATTTTCAGCAGCAAAACCATGAGCAAGGGAGTGCCGATCGCCTGCAGAATCACGAACCTTACCAGCACCTGGGTATTGGACCATCCCATGTTATGTCGAACGTGATCGTGCAAAGGGTATCGAATTTGTCCAAATATACCTATCTTAAAAAACCGAAGAAGCGCTACTTTTATCAGGCCCGTCGCGCCATTAAAAATAACAACAAATGCGACGACGAAAATGAGAAAAGGATTACCACAGGCCAAAACTAATACCCCTAACATCAAACCGATGGGTCTTGAGCCCGCATCACCCATAAGCACGGCACTGGGATAGCTGTTGTGCCACAAATATCCGGCCAAACAGCCAACCAGAACGAATGACATGATTGCCCAGTCAGCACCGTTAGCGTAGTGAGGCACAAGTAGATAGTTCGATATCTCTGTATGACCAACGATGCCATACAGGATCGCGCCAAGGAACAAGATACCCATGCCGGATAAACTCGCTGATAGACCATCTACGCCGTCTGTACAATTTGTCGCATTAATTGAAACCCAGATCAGGATCGTCGAGCCAGGCACGAATAACCAAGGACTAATAACAACGGCGTCTTTGAATAGGGGTAACCATATTGTATAGGGCTGCATCTGACAGATAATCATGGAAGCGCTGATGGCAACCACGAGGTCGATAAAACCGAGACGATATTCACTCCAACCGCCAACGGCAACGTCATCAAAATAGCCGACCAGCATCGCAACGATCACGCAACCCATTAGTTGAAGATACATCCAGTCGAAGGGCACAACTAAAAGACTGATAACAGCAAACGCGGGTATAAACAGTACGCCGGCACTTACCGGCTTGCCGATACTCTTAGAAGCGTCAACGGCGAACTCTCTACCTTTATCAGTCGGTAATACCTGCCACATACGAGGTAGCGCCCACCACGTGAATCCAGCACCTAATGCAGTACCTAGGCCGGCTAAGAAAATGTATGAAGTCAGCAGGCGAAATGGACCTGAAATGTCTGCAAGATATTGACCGAGATAATAAAGCAAGATTTGACCCCAACTGATTTGGGCAATGATTATAGAGTTTTATTCAGGGAATTAAATGAATGCTTAGGGGAGATATGCGCATAGGATAGTGAAGCAGGCCTCGAATTCAGTAAGAATTGTGTATCACGCCCTCAAGGTCTGACTGTTTTAGGCTTAGGTCAATTGACAAATGCGCGCCACAGGTAGCGGCAATGTCGCAATTCTATCCCTGCAGAGGAGGCATATTGGTCAAATATGCGGTCGAGTTTTGTGGCGATGTCCTCAATTGGGGGGACTTGTTGCGTTGGCAAACCCCAGGTGATCATGTTGTATAGCGCTTCTCGGCTTGCGAAGACCTCAGGTACATCAAAGCCCCAGCCACTATCGAGCATTAATCCCGCTTGATGCAATCGATTATCAACAGACTGATGAATTGAGCCACTACCGGTGTGTCTGCCCGAGTTTTCGTAGTGAAGCCGCGATGGCAACTTACTCGACCAAGCAGGAATTGGTTCTTCCATGGGGCACAGAGCGATGAGCACGGCGCCGGGCTTACAGACCCGCTTTGCATCAGCAATCCAGTGTAAAGGCGCTCGTCGACCAATAATCATATCGATCGAATTGTCCTGCGCAGGCAGGATGACAGAATCTGAGTTCATGGCATCGTGACATAGGTAGGTCAGATTGGATGTGTCGTTTGAATGCTGTTTAGCGTTGTTTTGCGCGAGGTCGATATATTGAGGGACCCGGTCGTAGGCGATGATCGATTCACAGTCGTTGGCAAGAAGTAGAGCAAGTTCACCGTGACCACAGCCAACTTCCAATACGCGAGTCTTGCTCGTTAAGTGTTGACGAATCAGAGCAAGGAAACTTTCTTCACCGTTGTGCTCACCGATCGTAGACCGCCACGGATAGAAATAACCTGCTTGGTTGTTCGCTAGGTTGTCATACCAATCGTTAGAGTGCGCTCTTGGAATTTTCAGTTCAACCATGAAGATCTCCCGTTACCCTTAGTAGCGTTAATAAATCTAACACTCGGGCAACAGGATATCGAACCTTACATGCCAAAATTCACGTGACAAGTACCCGCAACGATATCCACATCCTCATAATGCCGATGAGGCTCATGGCAAGGATGTGCATGGCGTTGGCGTAAAGGCTTGGGTTATTTGCCGACCTTACTCAGATCAGGGGCATTATGGCTCTGAATCGCGGAGCCAGCATTGGCTTCTTCACTAAGGGCCTTAACAGCCTTTTCGTTTTCCATAATCTTTGAGACAACGGCTTCACCGGCCCGGTCAAAGACTTCCCTATTGTCAATCACGTCCTGTCGCGACTCTCTATAAGCGTTCAGGTAGCCGTTTATCTCAGGTACAACATAACGGGCAACTCGATCCCAGCTTCTGAAGTTTTGCTCGGGTGTACACCAATCATGAACAAATCCAATAATGGTGCCAAATCCACCGGTGAGTTCATGCATCTTGCGGATAGAATCGATTAGGTCATCGGGTGTACCGATAACTATCGCAGCGTTGTCGCCAAAGGCCATATCATCTACGGCTTCGTCGGGTGAATCATAGATCTCGGCGCCCGGTCGCATCAGAGTGCCAACCGTATATTCGTTGTGCCATTTCATGAGACCGTGTTTGGCTTCTTCTCTTGCCTGTTCTCTTGTCTCGGCGATGTGAAAATTCATGACGATACGCCAATTTGAGCGATCGACAGACTGGCCGTGTTTCTCTGCACTATCCTGCGCAAAACTCCATTGAAGCGGTAATGATTGCAATCCAGCCGTCGACATTGAACCAATCGAGAGAGCCCCGGCACCATATTTACCGGCTAAGGTCATGCCGGACGGACTAATCATTGAAGCGACAACAAACTCCATGTCTTCCTGAAGCGGTAACAACTGTAATGCAGCATTCTTCAAGGTGAACCATTCTGATTCATGATCGAAACGTGCTTCACCTTTCATGAGCCGCTTGATGACACCAATGGCTTCGTCCTGTCGATCACGTTGAGTCATTGGGTCAATACCGAGTGTAAATGCGTCACTCGGCAATGCTCCTGGACCGGAACCAAAAATGGCTCTGCCGCCTGTCATATGATCAAGCTGAACCATACGTTGGGCGACATTGTAGGGGTGATGATAGGGCAGGGAGATGACGCCGGTGCCGAGTTTGATTCGGTGGCTTCGTTGACCCGCCGCCGCGAGAAACATTTCGGGTGATGCAATCGTTTCCCAACCGGTGGAATGATGTTCGCCACACCAAAATTCGTCGTAACCAAGCCGATCAAGGTGCTCAACAAGATCTATGTCTCGTTGAAACTGCAACATAGGATGCTCTCCTATGGGGTGGTGGGGCGCGAGAAAAGCGCCGAACTTGATGCGTGACATGTTTTCATCTCCAAAATCGATATCTGGCGGCATCTTAACATGACGAACATTAAGTATCTAAATACAGCGATCTAGCGGCGCTAGTAGCAATATAAACGCAGGTCTGTCGAATCTGGGTTTTCGTGGGCCTTTAGGTATCCGTAAGAAACTTATCGCTGTCCTTCCAAGCTGAAAAGTCGCGGCGGTAGGCGGTAAGTGCATCCATATCGAATGTAATATGACCTAGTCCCGCTTTTGACTTCATATCAAAAATGATTTCTCCGTGAAAATCAACGACGACACTGTCGCCACAGTACTCGACGCCATTGCCATCAGTTCCGATACGATTCACACCGACCACATAGCATTGGTTTTCAATCGCGCGTGCCTGCAATAATTTTAACCAATGATTGCGTCGGCGGGCTGGCCAGTTGGCAACAAACGTTTGTATTTGATAGTGACCTGGTTCCGTTGGTAAAGGGTTACGTGTCCAGACCGGGAATCGCAGGTCATAACAAATTTGCGGACTTAGCATGAGTCCTTGAATCTCTAAACATTGATGCGATTGTCCGGCCGAGTAGTGATCATTCTCCGACGACATCCGAAACAAATGACGTTTGTCGTACCAAACAAGTTCTTGATTCGGTTGTGCTAATAGAAACCGATTAAAGTATTTTTCTTCATCAGCAATAATTGCGCTTCCTGCGATGGCGCAGTTCAATGCCACGCTTTTTTCTTTAAGCCAAGTTGCTGTTCTGTCGTGCATACTTTCAGCCAACGCTTGCGAGCGCATAGAAAAACCTGTGGTAAACATTTCAGGCAATAAAATAAGGTCAGTAGAAATAGAGCGTAAATTTTCAACCGACAAAAGCTTATCGAAATGATCAATATTAGCGGCAACATCCTCCCAGACTAAATTAGATTGCACGACGGTAACGGTGAATTGTTTTTTCAACGGATTACAACTCCCGTAAAATCTTGCAAGCGGCTTTAATTGTAGAATCGTCCTTAGCAAAACAGAATCTGACGTGTCTCCCCGAGACGGGCTTTTCGTAGAAAACCGAAATCGGAATTGCGGCAACACCCATTTCTTGCGTTAGCCAGTTGGCAAATTCAACGTCCGATTTGTCTGATATTTCACCGTAGTCAGCAAGCTGAAAATAAGTACCTTGTGACGGTGAAAGCTTGAATCGTGAGTCTTTCATTTCTTCAAGAAAGAGATCCCGCTTTGCTTGATAGAATTGAGGCAGCTCAAGGTAATGCTCAGGATGGCTTTCCATATATTCGGCCAGCGCCCATTGAGTCGGCGTGTGCGTGGTAAAAGTGACATATTGATGAACCTTGCGAAACTCTTTGCTTAACGCTTCTGGGGCGATGCAATAAGCCACCTTCCAGCCCGTAGCATGGTAGGTCTTACCAAAAGACGAAACCACAAATGCTCTTTGTTTGAGTTTCGGGCGCGTTAATATACTTTCATGGGGTAAGCCATTGAATACCATATGCTCATAGACCTCATCGGAAAGCACAATAATATTTGTGTCTTCGGTTAACGCTTGAAGCTGATCTAAATCATCCGATTTAAGCGTGCTTCCGCTAGGGTTATGAGGTGAGTTAACAATAATCATCCGTGTCCGGCTTGTCATTGCTGCACGCACCAGATCCCAATTAATGTTGAACTGATCATCGAGAGGAACGTGAATCGCTCGCCCACCTGCTAATTGAATCGCAGGTTCATAAGAGTCGTAAACAGGATCGAATACAATAACGTCGTCATCTGCCTGAATCGTTGCTTGGATGGCAACGAATAGAGCTTCTGTCGCGCCCGACGTCACTGTGATTTCGGTCTCACTATCGACTTTGCAGTCATACAGATTTTCTACTTTGACCGCGATCTGCTGACGAAGATAGGGTACACCCGTCATCGGAGGGTATTGATTCATGCCCGCATTCAAATACTTTGTCATCAGTGCAAGTAATGGCTCGGGTACGTCAAAGTCGGGGTAACCCTGGGATAGATTGATCGCCTTATATTCGCTTGCCATTTGTGACATGACGGTGAAGATCGTTGTGCCTAAATGCGGTAATTTACTGGCGATTTTCAACATTCGATATCCAACAGAACACAATGAATTGATAGGGAAGACGCACTTTAATGCGAATGTGACGCGGGTTTCAATTCAACCTGTCGCTTATTCCAGAATATTTATTTCATTAATACTGCTTAGCATACTGACATCCAGTCACTGCCGCATCGTGAAATTAGCGTATAGTCATAGCCTATCTACATACTTTTTTGGGCCGATCCATGAAAAAATTTAGTATTATTTCAATCGTCTGTCTGCTGACAGCATGTGTCCAAGTCACCCCGGATCAGGCCGCCGATGACGTTGTTCTGACTGGCGCTGAAATAGCAGACAAATACTTAATCGTTGACACGCACATTGACGTACCTTTTCGGCTACATCGCAAACCAGCAGATGTAGGCTCTGCGACAGAGTCAGGCGAGTTCGATTACCCAAGGGCCAAACAAGGTGGCTTGAACGTACCGTTTATGTCAATTTACATCCCAGCGTCAGTCGATGCTGCGGGTGGTGCGACGGAACTGGCCGATAAGTTAATCGATGATGTTGAGAATATTGTCGCTGAGCATCCTGATAAATTTAGCCTCGTTGCTTCGTCATCGGACGCGATGACGACAATCGCTAGCGGCAAAGTAGGTTTGGCTTTGGGCATGGAAAATGGTGCTCCCATCGCCGGCGACTTGACGCTGTTAAGACATTTCCACGATCGTGGTATTCGTTACATCACCTTGACGCATTCGAAGAGCAATCACATTTCTGACTCGTCCTACGATGAAGAAAGACAGTGGGCTGGACTGAGCGACTTTGGCGAGATACTGGTTCTAGCAATGAATGGTATTGGCATGATGGTCGACGTCTCCCACGTTTCAGACGATGCCTTCTATGATGTGATCCGTATTAGCCAGGCACCGGTGATTGCGTCTCATTCTTCTGCGAGACACTTTGTTCCCGGCTTCGAGAGGAATATGGACGACGACATGTTACGTGCATTGGCTAGCAATGGAGGTGTCATGCAACTCAATATAGGTTCAACGTTTATCTCAGCAGCATCGCGCCAAAGCTCGGATGATAGGACCGCAATCGTAAAGGCTTATGTTGCGGAAAATAATATTGATCCGACATCAGACGAAGCTCGCGCCGCAGCCATGAAGATATACAAGGAGAACCCACTCACGTTCGCAACAATGACCGACGTGCTTGATCATGTCGACCATGTTGTCAAAATTGCCGGCATCGATCACATAGGAATTGGGTCTGACTTTGATGGCGTTGGTGACTCTCTGCCGATCGGTTTTAAAGACGTGAGCGACTATCCAAATTTTATCGATGGTTTGATACAGCGAGGTTATTCGCAAGCCGATATTGAGAAAATACTCGGCGCAAACCTCATGCGAGTTTGGCGAGCGGTAGAGGCGTACGCTGGACAGAATCTATAGCTTTGACAAGTAATCCTGCTAGCGGCTCTCGTTAAGCGTCTCTAGCTAAAGGAACAGTGAAAGGTTGTTCAGCACTTGCGCTAGATCCAATCTCTCACCGGCAGGAAATCATCATAAAGTTCAGCTTCCGGTGTACCTGCCTGCGGATGCCAGTTGTATTTCCAAATTACTCTAGGCGGCATTGATGCTAATACGGATTCGATCCTTCTGCCTGACTGCAGACCATAGCGAGTACCTCTGTCTATCGCGAGATTAAACTCCGCATACCGACCTCGACGATATAATTGAAACTCTTCTTCCCGCTCGCCGTAGGGTGTATCCAATCGTTTTTCTAGTATCGGCACGTAAGCTGGAAGAATTGCGTCGCCGATACTTTTCGTAAATGCCAAGCTTTGCTCAAAACCACCTTGGGTCCAATCATCAAAGAAAAGTCCTCCAACGCCTCTCGCCTCATTACGATGAGTAAGGACAAAGTATTCATCGCACCACTTTTTTAGTTTTGGATAGACATCTTCACCGAACGGATCACAGGCAGCTTTTGCGTGCTGGTGCCAATGCACGACATCTTCACGGAAGGGGTAGTAGGGTGTCAGATCGAAACCACCACCGAAGTACCAGTTTTCTTCATCGATAATGAAGAACCGCAGATTGGCGTGAAAGGTTGGCACGTAGGGGTTTCGAGGATGCATGATCATTGAAATAGCCGCTGCTTGAAAGCCACGTCCCGCTAGATGAGGGTTTCGTTCACTTGCAGCCGACGGCAGGCTGGCACCAATACTATGAGAGTACTGAACTGCGCCTCTTTCGATGTGATGCCCATCGAGCACGCGAGGTCTCGAATGTGAACCGTTGTCTTGCTTGATATCTTCGATACTAAAGCCAACGTTACCCGTTTCCGTTGTTAGACTGCCTGGTGCATCGATCTCACCAAGCGCATCGCAAATTTTGGTCTGTAATTCAAAAAAATAGTCTTTTACAACATCGATATTCGGGGTCATGACAAGGCTCGGTTGGGCACAGTAAATTCAGGGCGAACAATACCGGAAATCCACTAAAAATGCATGACGAGGTAGGACGACATCGTTACATTTTAAGGCGCGGGGAGATCGCAATAATGTTCGCCAATTACCTTAGATGTCGGTTCGCGAATAGGCTAGACTAAGCGCTTTTTAAATCACGGGGCTGACCTTGACAAAAGACGCCATGACAGAATCGCTGCAATCTGCCGACGTAGATTCACTACTTAGTCGGCTGTCGGTTGCCAACCGGCTTTTTGACGCTCAATTTCCTGGCTTGCAGGTTAGCCGACAACCTATTCACACAGTTTACGGCGGTGCTAACCTTTACGGCGCAGGCACCGGTGCAAAAATATCATCTCTTGCGGTCAAACATTTTCAAACATTTGCACCTGAATATACAGCGATGGCTAAGAATTTGGGCCTTGATGCGGACCCGACGGAGGTGAGGCAATACGGATCACATGCATGGATTGCAAAGACAGTGTTCGACCGTGTAACAGCCAAGTTAGCAACGCAGGCGATTGAAGATCATCGCGTCGACTTCGAGGACGGTTACGGCTCAAGAAGCGATGAGCAAGAAGATGGGCACGCAATGAGTGCGTCTTCGGCCATGGCGGAAGCACTTCTGGCCGGACATTTACCGCCCTTTGTAGGTATACGAATCAAAGCACTTTCGGAAGAAGCTAAAGTTAGGTCGCTGCGAACGCTGGATCTTTTTGTCACGCGTTTAGTAACGAGCACGCAGGGAAAATTGCCACAATCTTTCACCGTCACATTGCCAAAGGTGATCTCGCCAACTCAGGTTGAAGTACTCCATGCGTTTTTGACCTTGTTGGAGCATAAACTTTTATTGCGAGCCGGCTGCATTCGAATCGAACTGATGCTCGAAAACGTCCAAAGCCTCTTTGATGCAGATGGTCGGCTTGCAATGCCTGCCATGGTCAAAGCGGGTAACGGCCGTGTCACCGGCTTTGTTTTGGGTACATTCGACTACACAGCAACGTGTAATGTTGCATCAACCTTTCAAAGCCATACACATGCGTCAGTGGATTTTGCGCGTCAGATGATGTTGGCCAGCTTGATGGGAACCGATGTTGCGATTATCGACGGCATTACAAATATTATGCCGATAGCGCCTCACAAAGGAGACCTGCTATCTGAATCTCAGCGCGAAGAAAATAAACGTGTCGTCGCTGATGCTTGGAAATTACACTTCGACAACATTCAGCACTCACTTGAACGGGGTATTTATCAAGGTTGGGATTTAAATCCTGCGCAAATTCCGGTTCGCTTCGCAGCTGTCTATTATTTTTTCTTAACGGGGCTAGAGGCATCGTCAGAAAGATTGCGCACATTTATCGACAAGGCGGCGCAAGCATCGATGGTTGGTAATACATTCGATGATGCCGCAACCGGACAGGGACTTGTTAACTTTTTCGTTAACGGCGTTGCTTGTGGTGCAATTACTGAAACAGAGGCTTTGCAAACGGGGCTAACGCTCGAAGAGTTGAGAGGACGCTCATTTCTAAAAATTATCGAAAATAGAATAACTAAATCATAGCGGCAGGGGATCTATTCTTCCCTGGTAATCGTAGATAATGTTGGGTAGTACAACATTCGCCATTAAATACGCAGCGCTGATAAACGAACCATTGGGATAACGACATTGTAATGAAAGAAGTGCTAACAACGTGCCAGTCTTTAATCGACCTGGCCCTTTCAAATATTAAGCTGATTTGTAGCGATAACGGTGTTTTTGACACGACGAAACTGGATGACCATCAGCCAGCGCTCTACGACTTGTCCTTTTGTTATGCAGAAGTACAGACCGCGGATAACTTTCTCAGCTATAGCGCTGAACAAGGCGATCGTGAAAAAGCCTTGGCGAATCTCTTTGCGGCTGATGTCATCGTGAACGTCATTGCCCGTTTAAAACGCAGTAGTCATGACCTAGGACTGGCGGCGGCTAACTTTGAATTTGAAAGTCATGCTTTTGCAGTGACGGCACCTTTCTTAAGTGCAGGTTATTCGAATGAATTAGGCGAGTTAATTGCAAACGATGCACAGCCTTTGGGCGAGCGTGGACTCGGCGAAGAGAAGCAGTTGATGGCCGATACTTTTAGACAGTTTACCGATAATGTTGTGGTGCCACTGTCAGAGTCAATCCACCGGGAAGACTTAATCATTCCAGAGGAAATTCTGAACGGGCTAAAGCAGCTTGGCTGTTTTGGTTTGTCGGTACCAGAGCGATTTGGTGGATTACTACCTGATGATCACGAAGACAGTTTGGGAATGATCGTAGTCACTGAGGAGCTCTCGCGGGGTTCATTGGGCGGCGCAGGCAGCCTTATTACACGACCGGAGATTATGGCCCGTGCATTGATAGAGGGCGGCACGCCTGAGCAACAAAATTACTGGTTACCCAAACTGGCTCAAGGCGAACCCTTGTGCGGTATCGCGCTGACAGAACCTGACTATGGCTCAGATGTTGCGTCTATGAAACTGAAGGCAACCCAAGTTGAAGGTGGCTGGCGTTTAAACGGGGCGAAAACATGGAGTACATTTGCCGGTAAAGCCGGTGTGCTGCTCACATTGGCACGTACAAATAATGACCCAACAATAGGTCACAAGGGGCTTTCTTTATTCATGGTAGAGAAACCGTCAACTGACGAGCATGAGTTTAGCTATGAACAGGACGACGGGGGCAAGCTGTCTGGCGTGGCGATACCGACCATTGGCTACCGCGGCATGCATTCTTACCAGTTGTTTTTTGATGACTTTTTTGTCGCCGACAGTCACGTCATCGGTGAGGAAAAAGGACTTGGAAAAGGCTTTTACTTCACGATGAGAGGCCTTATGGGCGGCAGGATACAGACCGCTGCTAGAGCCTGTGGACTTATGCAAGCGGCATTCGAAAAGGCCATCAGCTACGCCAACGATCGCAAAGTTTTTAACCAAGCCATTTCGAGCTACGGGTTGACGCGAACCAAACTTGCTCTTATGGCCGCGAAGCTGGTTGCCTGTCGTCAATACACCTACAAAGTAGGCCGACTTATGGACCAAGGGCAAGGCCAAATGGAGGCAAGTTTAGTCAAGCTACTGGCATGTAAGGCGTCCGAGTGGATCACACGTGAGGCGATGCAAATTCACGGTGGCATGGGTTATGCCGAAGAAACAGCGGTAAGTCGCTACTGGCTAGACGCCAGAGTATTATCGATTTTTGAAGGTACGGAAGAGACTCTGGCATTGAAAGTAGTGGGTCGAAGTCTTGTTGAAAAAGCGTCATAAGGAGATGCGTGGCATCTTTGTGTGACTTCTCTATAATGATCAATTTTTAGTAACGGGAACGAATGGTTATGGACCTGAAATTTAGTGATGAAGACTTTGCATTTCAGCAAGAAGTGCGCAGCTGGATCAAAGAAAACTATCCGGAAGAAATGCGTCAACGCGCGTCAAGAAGCGCCAATGGCCATATTAATAAGGAAGACCATATCTATTGGCAGCAAGCACTTCACAAGAAGGGCTGGGCTGGCCTGAATTGGCCTGCCGAGTATGGTGGACCGGAGTTTACGGCGACTCAACGTTACCTCTACGATCTGGAAATGGCTTCTGCTGGCACATTGCATGTAATGCCTTTTGGTCAATCGATGGTGGCGCCTGTCATTATGGAATATGGCTCGCAGGAACAAAAAGATAGATTCTTGCCTGATATTCTGGCAACCAATGTTTGGTGGTGTCAGGGGTACTCAGAACCCGGTGCCGGCTCGGACCTCGCTTCATTGGGCACAAAGGCGGTACTTGATGGCGACCACTATGTTGTTAACGGCGCAAAGACCTGGAATACCCTCGGTCAATACGCCGACTGGATTTTCTGTCTGGTTAGAACAAGCTCAGACGGTATACGTCAGATGGGCATTTCATTCCTGCTAATCGATATGCACAGCCCAGGTATCGAAGTGAAGCCGATTGTCACGATTGATGGACCACCAGAGGGACATCAGGAAATTAACGAAGTACATTTTGCTGACGTCAGAGTGCCTGTTGGCAATCTTGTCGGTGAAGAGGGTAAGGGTTGGACCTACGCCAAGTACCTGCTTGAGTTTGAGCGCGGTAATGCTTATTCGCACGGTCTCAAAGCGAGTCTAGCGAACCTTCGGACTATCGCCGCAACAGAGCGAAGTTCTGATGGCACACCGTTATCCGAAGACCAAAATTTTCAAAAGAAACTTAATCAAATCGAAATCGATATCCATGCGATGGAGTTTACTGAGTTACGGATCCTTAGCAGTCTGTCGACGGGCGCAAACGTCGGTCCAGAATCGTCACTTTTGAAGTGCCGAGGAACGGAACTTCAGCAGGCTTTAACTGAATTAATGACGGAAGCCGTCGGCAACTACATGATTCCGTTTGATAATACAGGCTCCTTGAAAGGCGTTAACTTTGAGCCCATTGGTCCTGAGTATGCGAGTAGTGCTGCACCGTCCTACTTTAATACAAGAAAAGTGTCCATCTACGCCGGATCAAACGAGATCCAACGCAACATTATGGCGAAGATGGTACTCGGGCTTTAAAGCATTAAGTCATGCTTGATCTGGGTGTACTTGATCAGTCTCCGATACGTTCTGGCGGCACAGCAGCTGACGCGCTTAATGAGAGCGTCAAGCTTGCACAGCTGTCAGAAAGTCTCGGCTATTCGCGCGTCTGGCTAGCGGAGCACCACGGCTCAAATAGTTTTGCTGGTTGTTCACCCGAAATCCTTATTAGTCGTATTGCTGCCGAGACTAAAACCATCAGGGTCGGATCCGGCGGCATCATGCTGCCGCACTATAGTCCTTACAAGGTTGCTGAAAACTTTAAGCTACTCGAAACCATGTACCCTAATCGAATTGATCTGGGTATAGGACGTGCACCTGGTAGCGATCAGGTGACCGCCCAGGCGCTGGCTTACGGATCTCAAATTGGTATCGAATACTTTGCCAATAAAGTCGCGGATCTAAAAGCGTTTTTGGCAGGTGAGCCTGCCCTCACGAAAGGTTTGGAACGGGTACAAGCGACACCTCGAACATCCACCATGCCTGAGATGTGGATGCTCGGTTCAAGTCCACAAAGCGCTATCTATGCGGCGCACTTTGGTATGGCTTATTCATTTGCCCATTTCATAGCGCCTGATCAAAGCAAAGCCTGCATTGATCAATATGTTCGCAATTGTACTGAGGCGAATGTCACACCCCGGCCCAATCTTGGTGTTTTTGCCCTTTGTGCTGATACACAGGCACGCGCCGATCAATTGGCAGCCTGTCGTGACTTATGGCGCTTACGATTTGAAAAGGGCGACCCTGGTCCCTGTCCTTCAATCGAAGAAGCAATGAATTATGCCTACACCGATTCAGAAAAAGCACGTATCGCTGCGAAGAGTAAGAATCTGATTGCCGGCACACCGGATAAGGTGAAGCATCAATTGGAGGCGTTAGCGGCTGACCACGGTGTTAAAGAATTGGTCATCGTTACAATTTGTCATGACTACGAAGATCGAGCGAGATCCTATGAACTTATTGCCAATGCGTTCGAGTTAGGGCGGGTTTAAGCCACTGGTTTTCATCATCAGACAGATTTGCGTTTTACTTCAAGAAGTCTCATTTTCTCGAGGCTTAAATAGGGCTTGGCAGGCATTAGCGTTGGTGTTTCCTCGGGGGTAATAAGCGCTGCTTGCAACGGATTTCTTTTCGGTGCGGCAATAGGTGGTAGAGGGCTTTGCGTTAGCGCTTTTGCGACTAAATCCGGAATGCCTAACATCCGCAAGATATAGCGAGTGGTTTCACTCATCGCGCTTCGCGTTAAACGACCCTGTGCGATCTCGCGTGTAACGTGCCGAACCATGCCGATAATAAGTGAACTACAAAAATTCACATCATCAACTTTAAACCGCCCACCTTGCGCCCCAATTTTTATATCGTCGAAGCATTGCGATTCATCTTGCAGCAAAAGGTATTCACCCTGCAGTCCGCAATAGGCGACAAACGCCCGCCATTCGTCGTTATCTTGAGCTTCTCTAAAGCAGTATTGCAAGGTAACTGAAATCATTGTCGCCGGGTCTTTGAGAGGCTTCCTTACGTCCATTAGTCGTGCTTGAAAGTCACTGCGCATGTCATCAAGTACGGCTTCAAAGACGGCTTGTTTAGTATCGAAGTAATTATAAAACGTACCTAGGCCAACATCCGCCTTGGAGGTAATGTCATGTATTGATATTTTTTCGTGTTGTACGCTGAAGACAAGAGCCTTCGCAGCTTCGACGAGTCGTTGGCGAGTTTTTTGTTTTTTTGAGACTACTTCTATGTCGGTTGTCATTATTTCTCAATCTACAATTAGTCAAAAACAATATGCGTCTTTGGTAATTAATTCAGTGTTGTTAATCAAACGGGATCTCTTCTTCTTGTGGCTAATTTTTTTGCTAGCACCATTAATTAAACGCCTAAATTTCAGCTATTTATGCCACCACGTGGGTGGAAGTAGGCTAACAGCTATTGCATCAGTAAAACTGAATATAAAATGGAAATGTTTAAGTAACTCAGGTAGTTTTTGTTAACGAAGATGATCAACGTCGGCTGATTGTTGATAATATCGCAATAAAGTCATATTAATCAAAAGGGTACAACTCACTCTTTAGACACTTTCTAACCTCTTGAGTAGATATAGGACAGGCAAATAAAATGAACTTTGACCTAACGGAGCAACAAGTTGCGATTCAAGATGCGATTCGCAAAATCTGCGATCAGTTTGATGATGACTATTGGCTAGCCAGAGACACGCAGGGTGATTTTCCTGAGGACTTTGTAAAAGCAATCACCGATGGCGGCTGGTTAGGTATAGCAATGCCAGAGGCCTATGGCGGTGCAGGTCTTGGCATAGCGGATGCTGCGATACTAGCTCATACAATTGCCCGTTCCGGCGCAGGCATGAGTGGTGCTTCATCGGTTCATCTAAACTTGTTTGGACCCAACCCGATCGTCGTTTTTGGAACTGAGGAGCAAAAAGCACGGCTTCTACCGCCTCTGATCAAAGGTCAAGATCGTGCCTGTTTCGGTGTCACAGAGCCCGATGCAGGGTTAAATACCACCCGTTTAACAACACGGGCCGTCCGTCACGGCGATCATTACCTAATAAACGGCCGTAAGATGTGGACGACGACAGCTCAAACGGCTAACAAAATACTGATTATCTGTCGGACAACGGACATAGAAGATTGCGTCAAACCGACTGACGGCTTGTCATTGTTCTATACAGACCTGGATCGAGACAAGATAGAAGTGCGCTTAATCGAAAAGATGGGCCGCAAAGCCGTTGATTCAAATGCCTTGTTTATTGATGACCTTGTGGTCCCGGTTGAAGATAGAATCGGCGACGAAGGCGCTGGTTGGAAATACCTGTTGCATGGTTTGAACCCTGAGCGAATATTGATCGCTGTAGAGGCAATTGGCTTAGGTCAGGCTGCGCTGCAAAAGGCCAGTCAGTATGCCCGCGAGCGTGTCGTTTTCGATAGAACGATTGGTAAAAATCAGGGAATTCAACACCCGCTTGCTGTTAACTGGATGCAACTCGAGGCGGCACATTTGATGACGCAAAAAGCAGCAGCATTGTACGATGCGGGTAAACCCTGTGGGGCAGAAGCAAATTCCGCCAAATTTCTAGCAGCTGAAGCAGCGTTGAGCGCGTGTCAGCGGGCTGTCCTGACACATGGCGGTATGGGATACGCGAAGGAATATCATGTTGAGCGTTATTTAAGGGAAATCATGATCCCAGTGATCGCGCCCGTTAGTCAGGAGTTAGTTAAGTCCTTCATTGCAGAACAAGTATTGGGACAGGAGAAAAGCTACTAGCGTTGCTGCTAGTTTGATACTAGGCCATTTGTCCGTTTGTGCGAGACTCGCTCGGTCGAAAAAAGCGAGAAAAATTGAGTATGGCGGCCCTTATAATCTTGCTAGACTCAATCAATAATTAGAATATAGATAAAAAGGCCGTACCATGGGGAACGAAGAGGTACTTCTAGCCGAGTTAGTCACGGGCATTATGTTGTTGATGCTGGTGGCAGCAACGGCCAGCACGATTAATAAGCGCATGCAAAAGCTACCGTTAACGATTGCGCTGGTGTTTATCGGTATCTTTTTGTCCTTTGCAGCCGAGAATGTTCCCGGTTTTCACTCCCTTGCTGAGTTCGAGCTCAGTCCAGATCTCGTGCTTTTTGTTTTTATTCCGACCCTCATCTTTGAGTCTGCATTCAATCTCAATGCTCGCCAACTCGGTAGGAACATCCTGCCAATTTTGACACTTGCGGTGCCAGGACTCTTACTGTCAACCGCGATAATTGGCCTAACCTTGTCGCTGTTTGCACCTTTTGAACTCATGGTGGCATTGCTCTTAGGTGCGATACTCAGTGCGACGGACCCTGTCGCCGTTATATCTATATTCAAACAGCTGGGTGTACCTGAAAGGCTTACAATTTTAGTCGAAGGTGAAAGTCTACTAAACGATGCGACGTCACTCGTACTGGCGACCATTCTGATTGGCATCCTAACCGCCGGCACATTTTCAGGCGTGGTCGTTCTTGATGGGCTCGTTAACTTTGTTGTGGTTTTTCTTGGCGGCGCCGCAGTCGGTTGGCTTCTCGCGGTCGCAGCGGGGCTTCTGTTAGGCAACGTAGAATCCGATCCCGCAATTGAAATCACCATATCCACGATCTTGGCTTACTTCTCTTTCATCATTGCAGAACATGTTTTTCACGTCAGTGGCATTATGGCGGTGGTCGCCGCCGGACTGCTCATGGGCTCATGGGGCAAGTCGAAGATTTCTCCTTCTATAGAAGAGTTCATGGAACATTTCTGGGAGTATTTAGCCTATCTTGCCAACGCATTAATCTTCTTGATGGTTGGTATGCAGATCGACCTAGTCGCGCTTTGGCAGAACATTGATCTGATCGGTATCGTGGTTGTGGGCATGTTAATTTCCAGAGCTGTTGTCGTGTTCGGTATCGTGCCGTTAGTCGGTAAGTTTCCGGGTGTCGAAGCTATTGGTTTACCTTACCGTTGCGTTATGTACTGGGGCGGATTGAGAGGTGCTATCGCACTTGCGATTGTGTTGGCTTTGCCGCCGTTTGAATATAAAGACACGCTTATCAATGTTGTTATGGGTGCTGTTCTGTTTACGCTCGTCGTACAAGGACTGACCATTGAGGTTCTCGTCAAGTGGCTCAAATTGAACGAGATGAGCCTACCCGATAATCTGGCGCGTATCGAAGGGGATAGAGAGGCGCGAGTTGAAGGCTTGTCACGATTAAATACCCTCACCCAGGGCGAGATTTTCTCTCAACGAATCGTAGACAATATTCAGGAGAAGAGCGCGAGGCAAATAGCGAGTTTGACCGCTGAGCTACAAGGCTTGCATCAAAACATGCAGGTAGAGGAAATGAGAACAATTTTGGCCATGCGTTGTCTCGTTCGAGAAAAATCTCGTTATCATGAGCTTTTCTCGCAGGGACTTATCAACGAATGGGCGTTTAGAGAATTAGACCATACCGTAGATGTTCAGCTGGATGGCGTTCGCCACAAGAACGCTTTACCGGATGCGACCATTGAAACATCAATCGGCAAACGTTTCAGTCAGGTTCTCATGTTCATTATGGAATACGTACCGGGATTAAGCAGACCGCTTGAGCAACTGAGAACCCAGTGGATTGTGCGTGATTATGGTGTCGCTTGGGGTCGCTACCGAGGCGCACGTAGCGTCATCGAGCAGATGAACCGCATCGCAGGTGAGGAGATCGATCGTGAAATTGTTACCGAGTTGACGCAAGTCTACCAATCTATCCAACTTCAGGTGCGTGAACTGATCGATGAAGTAGGGGAGCAATACCCTGAGTTTGTCGAAGCATCAATGGAACAATTAGGACAACGGTTAATGTTGATTGCTGAGAGAGATAGCGTTGAACACGCAGCTGAAACAGGTATCTTGCAGCAAGGTGTCGCAAGCAAAATTCTCAAGGACCAATCAGAACGTTTACGTGTGCTAAAGCAGGACAATATGTCTGCCACCTTCGAAATTGAAATTGAGGAATTGTTACGAAAAGTACCCGCCTTCTCGAAGATCGAAACAGAGCGATTTGAACTCATTGCTCGGTATTTAAGAGCTAGAACCTATCCTAGAGGAACCGACATTATTCGCCAGGGCGGTGCCGGCGACTCCATGTTCTTAATCGCCAGAGGTATCGCGAATGTCACTATCAAAGAGGGCGATGAGTCGAAACAAGTCGCAACCTTGTATGCGGGCGATTTTTTTGGGGAATCCGCAATGTTGCACGGTACGCCCAGAAACGCGACGGCCACAGCTGCAACGCCATGCAGCCTCTATGAGTTAAAGGGTAGCGATTTAGACAAAATCTGCGAGGCGCATCCGGAGATCAGAGCGCGAGTTGAAGCGATTGATGAGTCGAGGAAGATGTCGAATACGCATGTGGACTAACAGCTGAAGGATTAAAACATATGCTAATGGTTAGATGCTGATGACCAACGTATCCGATTATTTAGGATTTGAATCGAAACCAAATTTACTGATCTTTCCGTAATTTCTCCAGCAGGGTATCTGTACCTTCTTTCAAGTCCTTGATCAGACCCCCTTTGTTGTATTCGGCGATCAGTAGATTCTCCAGTTTTTTCACATAAGCATCGGAGGAGACATTTTTTTTAGTGTTACGGGCTTTATCTTTACTGTCTATGTCTTTACTGTCTATGTCTTTACCGTCTATGTCGTTGCTGTCTCTCGTTTCGCTATTTGGATCATAATGTGATGCACCGAACAGATTAATCCATGCGTCGGTTTTCCGCCCGAACTTCATTAGCCGATTAAAATAAATGCCAGGATTGTCGGGCGAAAAAATCAACCCCAATATAGCCGCACCGATTGAGATAGGAGACAGCAACACATCGCGCGCACCATCCATTAACAATTTGAATTGAAAAGCGACTGTGTCTCGCAATACCTGCCAGCGATTGGGGACAGGTTCTTGCATGTCATTTTGATCTTTTGTCATCCTTGACTCCTTACTATCACTGGCCTCATTGCACTTTTCTGCGACGCTTCGTTTTTCAACGGGTAGTTGAAGGCCTGTCAAATTTCAACGGACGCTAATGCCATTGAGATTCGCTGGCGCAAGATACGCCCTGATCTCAGTCATTGATCCGCGCTGAATAATCCGGTCTTGTTTACTTTGAATCTGGTATTCATACATTGGGTCGTAATAGGTTACCAGCATTGATCTAATCCAATTTTTGTGACCAGCCGGATCTCCCTTTTTATGGTCGTCAAATGCGGCCCTCATTGCTGAAGATATCGTTTCATAGGCTGCACCACCCAAACGTTTCTTCACGGCATCCAGCGCATTTAAATACTTTGTTTCAAGCATTTGAATTGGGTCGTGAGCCTCATCACAGCTGTCGATTGAATCGACAATATAGTCCTGAAAAATCGTTTCAACACGTTCTTCAACAGATGCTTCGAGTAAAACTAAAGGGGCCTTTTTCATCGCCGCCTGAAGCGGTAGAGGCAGGCTCAATTTTCCGATCAATCTGCCTTCATCCTCGAGAACAACCCTACCTTGGCTTTTTAAAATATCGATAGCCACATGGTTTTCGAAATCGATTTGTGACGGTTGTTGGGTCCAGTAATTGCCAAATGCGGAACCACGATGATTAGCGCGACCTTCCAAATCCACGCTGTTATTCACATCATTAATCAGGATCGTTTTACCAACGCCGGTTTTACCTGCGACAACGACCAAGGGTGGTAGGTTCTCGTATAGATTAAGCAAACATCGGCGCAGCGCTTTATAACCACCGTCGATTTTAGGCACATCAATGCCTGACTCTGCCAACCAGCGTTGCGCAATCGTTGAACGTTGGCCACCGCGAAAACAATATATCCAAGCCCCTGGGTTCGCTTTAACAAAGGCTGCCCAGTGTTCTATTCGCTGACGCTTAGTATCGTCTTTGACCAGCTCATGACCTAGCTTCGTTGCGGCTTGGGGACCTTCTTGTTTGTAGCAAATGCCGACCTGATGTCGCTCGTCATCATTCAATATTGGAAGGTTTGTAGCACAAGGCAACGCGCCCTTAGAGAATTCTACTGCCGCCCGAACATCAAGCAAAGGCGTGTCTGACTTCAACAAGCGATAGAGCAGTGGAAAAAGCGCCTCCTGATTGGGGTTATTTAAGTCCATTTGGAAATCACAATTATTTAGCCTTCAATTTGATCATAACCCGTGTGTTGTCGACGATTTTTTGCCGAGAGTATAGGAGTGGCATATGGCCTTCATCAGCCCATGTTTGCAGCATATCATCATAGTGAGGGCTATTTGGGTCACCGCTTTGCCCTGGTGCATTTGTCATAACAGCATTGTCCCATTCACCGACATCGATAACCATCCGCCATGACCCGCCGCTGGCGACAGAAAAATCGTTCCGATAACGCGTGGAGTTTGGTGTATCGCCGCTGCCGCCCCGCGAAACAACGGGTATCGAGAGAAGCGTCTGGGTTTCATCATCGACCAGATCAGTGAGGGGATGACGGAATTTCATTTTATGCAGTTTACCCCATTGCCAGAGCATTGGATCAGCGCCCATTAAAGCTTCCACATCCAAGATGGCCTCTAAGATTGAATCAGACACTATTTTAATTTTGTTCGCATCAGAGAATTTTTCAAACTCATCAATCGCGCTCAAATTATCGAGTGAAGCCAGCGCAGAGGGGTCATCAATGCCGGTAACCGTCGCGATGACCATCGGCGTAAAGTGACGGTTCATCCATACTTCGAACAGTGTGGCAGCGCTCGAGTCTTTTCCAAGTTGATAGTTCCATTGAGAGAATAGGGCGTTAGCGGGAGAAGGTAGTTCACTAATATTTATTTGCGCCAACAAACGTCGAGCCGGCAGTGAAACATAGTCTCGCTGAAGATCAATCGAGGTGCTCATCTTGTGTTGTGAGGAACTTTCAAGGACTTCTCTTATTCGATTGATACGCCATGGGTTTGCCCATTCGAAGCCAATGATCTTTTCTTTGTACGGGTAATCCTTTGGTAGGCTCATCGCATTGGCGGTCGCAACGTAGCCGTTTTTCGGGTTGTATTGAACGGGTAACTGGTCCATGTCATAGAAACCGTGCCACTCGTACGTGCCATTACCCGGCACGGGCAGCAGCCCATCGTAGTTTGTTCGAATCGGCGTTAAGCCAGCCGGTTTGTAACCAATGTTGCCCTGCGTATCAGCGTAAACCTGATTCTCCGCTGGCGCTCCCCAACGATTTAACGCGGCAAGAAACTCATCCCAATTTTGTGCTCGCATATACTCGATTGATCCAAAGTAGGGTGCCATTCCCGGTTGCAGCCAAGCCGCTCGAACAGCGAAGGCCTGCTTCCTATTTTTGTAGATAACGGGTCCATCTCGCGTAAACAACAAAGGTACTGATACGGATTTTTGTCCCTTAACCTTAATTTCATCAACATGCGTCTTCATGTCGACCCACTTGTCCTGATACCTATACTGGTACTTGTTACCCTTGCGCCGTTGGTCGTAGACAATCAAATCCTCTTGATCGATTGAGAAAATTGTTAGGCCAAATGCGATCGTCTCATTATGCCCAATTGATATACCGGGCAAGCCGGGTTCACCCGCACCGATTACATTAATGCCGGGCGCAACCAAATGTGCAATGTAGCGCAGTGATGGCACTGCGTGGCCTCGGTGCGGGTCGTTGGCAAGAATAGGTCGGCCAGTATTTGTTTTTCCCGGAGCGACAGCCCAGTTGTTGCTGCCTGCATCGATAAGTTGATCTGATAGCAACGCCAAGGTTCGACTGTGATCAACTTGCGGCAAGGCATTGGATTGAGCCTTGGATGATGGCGGCTGAAACTGAACCGCGAGACGAAAATCAACGGGCGCTTTAGATAGTGAATATAATTTCAGAACATCCTTGGGTATATCGCAAGGGTCCAGCCCGATGGGAACCGTTGTGACCCAATCAGGTTCCAGTTTCTTTATGATCGCATCAACCTGCAAACCATGTTCGCAGGCTATTGTTGCACGACGAACTTCTGTGACGACATTACGCCACAATCCATTACTGCGAATTCTGACAGGATCAGACGCAACCCATTTTGATGGCTGATAACCCAATAGCTTGAATTCAAGCGGTAGCAAGTCAGGCTGACGGTCAATCAAATCAACATAGGCATTGATACCTGCGGTAAAGGCTTGGGCAATGCGCTTGGCGTCAGAACCGTACGCTAACCATTCACTAAACATTGAACCTCTATAGAGAAACAAGCGGGCGGCCGTGTCCTGTTCAACGAAGGCCGGACCTAAGACTTCTGACAATTCGCCAAGACCACGTCTACGCCATAAATCTATTTGCCACAACCTATCTCTCGCTGCGTTAAAACCCTGAACAAAGAAAGCGTCGTAATGTTTTTGGGCGTAGATATGCGGTACACCCCAGTGATCAATCCTGATCTCTGCATCTGCTTGAAGGCCTTTAACGTCGTATTCAATTGTTTCGGCGCCCATAAGTTGAAGTGGACTCAAGAGAGAGACAATCAGTGACAAAACTGCGATGTGCGTCAATTTCATAAAACTTCCTAGTGTTCATGCGCGGTCTATGGCGGACATTTTGCGGCATTAGTTAACCTAAAGCGGAACTATACGGGCTTGGCTAGTCAAACTATAGGTAAGCGGTGAAATCAGAAGTACTGCAGGCAAGTAGGTAAAAATAGTAGCTATCAACCTATCAACGTAATATCGTTTGGTGACGCTGCAACTGACGTAGCCATGGAGTACAATTTAATGACAATTATCTCTATTTACAGGATTTTTATACGTGTTTAATTGCGCTATTAAGTGTTTAACTCAGTTTAGAAATCAATTTCTCAACCGTCTACAAGTCCACACAGATGGAGTCTTGACTGAGCCATCCTCAGTGTCGCCTAAACGCAGGACATCCAAAATAGGGGCAATTTTTTGTGTTGCGCTCGCAGCCTTCACTCCGTTTAGTGTGTGGGCTGACGGATACCAAGATACCATTGAAACATTTCGCGAAGCGTCATCTTCAGCGGCTTTATTCGATAATGCCTACGGTTATGCAATATTCCCCAATATCGGTAAAGGTGGTTTAGGGATAGGCGCAGCTTACGGTAAAGGAAAAGTGTTCTCGAACGGGAAATTTACCGGTGACGTCTCTATGAGTCAGCTATCCATTGGTTTTCAAATGGGTGGCCAGGCCTATAGTCAAATAATCTTCTTCGAAGACAAACGAGCCTACGATGAGTTTACCGCCGGCTCTTTTGAGTTCGGCGTTCAAGCGACTGCGGTCGCTATTACATTAGGTGTTTCCGCTGAAGCGTCAACGAAGGGACATTCCGCAGGTGTCAGTACCAGCCAGGATGCCCAATCTGTTAATCGTTACTATAAGGGTATGGCTGTATTCACGATTGCAAAGGGCGGTTTGATGTATGAAGCGTCTATGGGTGGCCAGAAGTTCGATTTTCGCTCAATTGACGATATGCCTGAGTACAAAGACATCACGAGTGAATCAGGAACAAAGTAGTATAGCTAGCTCGAGTTAAATGACGCGGTAATTGTGGTCGTCAAGCGATCAGAATTCCACCGGGTGTTTACGCAGATTAAATTCAGTACTTGCTGAGTTCTATCAGGACCCAGTTCCAGACAATCCATGTTGCTCACGTCATTCGTATTGATTAAGCAGTCGCGCAGGTGTCCGTTTGGCTTGAGCCGACGGCCGATATATTAAGGGTGTGCGAGTTCCGGTTGCGCATTCGGCGGTTTATAAGTTGGGTCTCGCATGGTGGTGGATAATCTCTCTTACCGTTTACTTCAGTATTGTATTTTTTCTTTATTCATTCATCTGGACTGAAGCTTTTACAATTTAACATAATATAGATTATGCGCACTCTAGGATATGGATATGCAGAATGAGGGTGGTCAGACATACGCACTTCCATGCTGTGGAATTGCCATAGAATTGGTTTTCACCACTGCTACCTGCGTCGATGTCTGCATAACTTACCCAACGACGAAACCTGCCTAAACGCGCGAACGCATCTAAACTTTTTGTAACCATTCTCCTTGGTAAAGAAACAATCATCTTGTTATCCGCATGACGCGTTTACAGTCGTGCAATCAATATTTTAGACGGCATAACGAAGCTCACAGACTAAATGTCCTGTGATATGATCTGCGCTGTTTATTGAAATGATCAAAACCCATGATAAGTCTTATTGGCGTCTGCCTTTTAATCGCAATTGCATGGGTTCTTTCAACAGAGCGCAAATCCATTAACTACCGCACGGTATTTGGCGCTTTTGCATTACAGGCCGTTTTAGGCGGATTGGTTCTTTATTTCCCACCGGGTAAACAAGCCCTCAATGTTATGGCCATTGGTGTATCCAGTGTGCTCGGTTACAGTCAGGCCGGTATTAGCTTTCTATTTGGCAATCTCAGTGACCAGAGCTGGAATTCAATCGGCTTTGTATTCGCCATGCACGTACTGCCTATCATTGTATTTTTCGCATCGCTCATTGCCGTTTTGTACCACATTGGCTTCATGGGCTGGGTCATCCGGCTTATCGGTGGCGCGTTACAGATTGGTCTTAAAACAAGCAGGCCTGAGTCTTTATCCGCCGCAGCGAACATATTTGTCGGTCAAACTGAAGCGCCTTTAGTGGTGAGACCGTTTATTCGTAACATGACACGGTCAGAACTCTTCGCGGTCATGGTTGGTGGCATGGCATCCATCGCGGGCTCGGTTATGGCCGGTTATGCCGCCATGGGCATTCAACTCGAGTATCTGCTTGCGGCATGCTTTATGGCAGCACCGGGCGGCCTGATGATGGCCAAAATAATCATTCCAGAGACGGGCGAACCTAAAAACCAGCTTGATGAGCTATCCGAAGAAGATAATGAAGTCTACGTAAATGTGTTTGACGCTGCCGCCACAGGCGCCCTATCGGGTCTACAGCTCGCTTTGAATGTTGGCGCAATGTTGTTAGCTTTTACGGCGCTTATCGCTATGTTAAATGCCATCGTTGGCTGGGCTGGATCCGTTATTGGCTTCGACGGTCTAACCATTGAAGTCCTATTAGGCTATGCGTTCCAACCGATTGCATGGACGCTTGGCGTACCTTGGAGTGAAGCTAATATTGCAGGTAGTTTGATTGGTCAAAAGATTGTTTTCACCGAATTCTTAGCCTATATCGGCTTTACGGCAGTTATGGGCGAGCTGAGCAATTTGTCTCAAGCAATCATTACCATTGCACTGTGTGGTTTCGCCAACTTCGCTTCAATCGCTATTTTACTCGGTGGCTTAGGTACCTTGGCGCCAACACGCCGTACCGAAATAGCGCAACTTGGTATGCGTGCCCTCGTAGCTGCGACATTGGCGAATCTTATGAGCGCTGCCATCGCTGGATTCTTTTTGTCCTTAGGTTGATTCTGATTTAGAACCTTTACAAGCCAGATAAGTTTGATGTTTGAGGAGATTTCCATGGCTGAACTACCCATCATTGATTACGACGCAGAGGATGCTGACCAACAATTCACGCAATCCCTCGTAAAATACGGTTTTGCAGCGTTCCGTAATCATCCGCTTGATTTGTCACGGATCGATCGAATCTATCGGGACTGGGCAGTATTCTTCGCCTCAGACAAGAAGTTTGACTACACCTACTCCAAGCAAACCCAGGATGGCTTCTTCTCTATGGATGACGCCGAGTCGGCCAAAGGATCAGATGTTAAGGACTATAAAGAGTACTACCACTACTATAGCTGGGGCCGCTGCCCAGATGAGCTGAAGCAAGACATCGCAGACTACTATAAAGAGGCGCATGATTTCGCTGCCGTCTTACTGCGCTGGGTTGAGAAATACACGCCGGCAGAAATTGCTCAACATTATAGTGAGCCGCTATCAAAGATGATTGAAAACAGCGAATTGACCTTATTGAGAGTTTTGCATTATCCCCCTGTGCCACAGGGTCAAAATGTCTGTCGAGCATCTGCCCATGAGGATATAAACCTGTTGACCATCTTACCCGCAGCCGCTGGGGCGGGCTTGGAGATTCAGGATATGAATGATCAGTGGGTATCCGTGCCGCCTAATCCTGAAACAGTTCTGATTAATATCGGTGATATGTTGCAAGAGGCATCCGGTGGCTACTACCCTTCAACCACTCACCAAGTCGCAACACCCGCAGATCATCAGGCTAATTTTTCTCGTATGTCCCTTCCCCTATTCCTGCATCCAAGGCCTGATGTGAGATTGTCTGATCGTTATACATCCAAGCAATACCTGCAGGAACGACTCAAGGAACTCGGCGTTATTTAGACTCATCATTCGAGTGAGGCGACTAAAGATATACGCTGAAAGATAAACGCAAAAATAACCGTCGTCAGTCCGACTGACGATGCAATCCGCAAATAGTCTCATGTATACTCAGAGACAACCTATTCAATGTTTAGTGAGATGTATTATGGAATGTCCTAAATGCCATTCATCAATGGAAGAAATTACGTACGGTCGAAACATGACCGTCGACCGTTGCACCAATTGCAAAGGTATTTGGTTTGACACCGGTGAAGCCGAAAAATTGAAGAACAAATGGATGTCCGAGTTTATCGACAGTGGTGATCCCGAGATCGGTAAGGAATATAACAAGATTGACGATATTGATTGCCCACGCTGCAGTGTGCGCATGGAAAAAATATCCGCCCCATCACAACCGCACATTTGGTACGAAGTGTGTCTTGAGCACGGTATGTATCTGGATGCGGGTGAGTTTACTGACTTCAAATACGAGACGCTGCTCGACAAGTTTCGAGATTTGGTTACCGGCAGAAGAAAATAGTCTTTCCAACGTGTACCACTCACAGGTGATTGACGAAGTTTCGTGCTCTTAAAGGACAAGAAACTTTGTTGGTTTTCTGGCCTATTCCAGGTAAGTCTCACTGAAGGATCAAACAAGTTATGCGCGTTGTTTCGTTCAATGTAAATAGTGTTCGAGTTAGATTACATCAACTTGAAGCCCTCATCGCATCCCACCAGCCTGACATTATTGGGCTGCAGGAAACCAAGGTTACTGACGAAGACTTCCCCATTGAAGCGATCAATGCGATGGGCTACGAGGTGACCTTCATTGGCCAAAAGACTCACTATGGTGTGGCACTCATGTCACGAAAAACACCGACATCGATTATCAAGGGCTTTGCTACCGATACTGATGAGAGTCAAAAACGATTTATCGGCGCCACATTTGATTTGACCGATGGACGCACCCTTACTTTCTTAAATGGTTATTACCCGCAGGGTGAAAAGCGAAGTCATCCAACCAAGTTTCCTGCCAAGGAAAAATTCTACCAAGACTTAAGTGCTTTTTTGGATGAACGTTGTTCCGCCAGCGAACCGATTATGGTCGTTGGTGACATGAATGTTGCACCGGTTGATTTTGATATTGGTATTGGTGAACCCAATAAAAAGCGTTGGCTCAAAGATGGAAAAACGAGTTTTCTGCCCGAGGAACGACAATGGCTAAGTAAGTTAACGGATTGGGGTATGTTCGATTCATATCGGCACCACTATCCTGAAACAAGCGATCGATTCAGTTGGTTCGATTATCGAAGTCGAGGCTTCGAAGCTGAACCCAAGCGCGGTCTGCGTATCGACCTTATTCTTGCCAGCAATGTGATTCGCGATCAATGTGTTGACTCAGGCATCGACTACGATATACGTGGCATGGAAAAACCTTCTGATCATTGTCCTATTTGGACAGAGTTTGATCTTGAGCTCGCCTAATAATATTTTTAATTTACGCTTCGCCTGAAATGAACACTCAATCGGGCCAATGTGCTTATTGGTCCGATTAAATCTTCTCGTTCGACAGGTTAAGACGCCTAGTCTTCCAACTGAAGCGCTTCAAAATTCAAACTAAAACTTACCGGTACCGACAGGGTAATCGATTGGAGTCCCGCAATCTTCCGTAGCGCTTCGATGCCAGCGGCAAGCTTAAATGTCGACGCCTGAATAATGACAGGACGTTGGCTGCTGACTGTAATTCGATCTGCACTGCGCGTAACCAAAACCGGCACGGTCGCGTTTGCCTGTTGACCGTGAAGCTCGATCGTAATCGGTAACTGTAGTGTTGACGTAGCCTTCGATTGCAACGTGGCAACATCTTCTCTATCCAAGATTGCGGTTATCGTTGCGACGGGATATGTACCTGTCTCAAACAACATAGCCTGCATCCGCTCGTTGCGAATCCCAATGGCTGTTTCAACACTGCTGAGATCAATGCTAACGCTTGCCTGGTTGGCTTCAATACTTCCGCTAATCGACTTAAAGTAATGGGACTCGACAACTTGACCGTTTTTGATCGAGTTAAAACTGACTGACGACGCATCATTGTCGAGTTGCCAGGCCGCCTGTGTCGCCATCGGTAGGCTGATCAGTAAAAAAATAACAATGGCACGAAGCTGTTTCATGGTCGTAACTCCAAAAAAAATGATTGGCCAGGTCGATTTGGCAAAGTGAATTTATTAATCGTTGAACCTACCGACAGTATCATCTAACCCTGAGACGGCCCGCAAGAGTGTATATTTTTTTATTGGCTCAGCCACGATCATGTAGGCAAATACGCCGATCAAGTCAGCCAATAGATCTGCGACTTCGAAGAACCGCGCTTGAGTTTGTGATTGAAACAATTCAATTGCTAAGCCGTAGCTCGCCAGCGATAAACCAATGACAATTTTGCGCTGAAGCGTGACGGGCTGAAAACTATATTCACTTAGAAAAGCTAACACGAAAAACGCAACCAGGTGATTCGCCTTGTCCCAACCTAATGACAGATCGGCACTGGGTTTAGGTGTTAAAGCCAGCCAGGTAATGGCGCAAACGGCGACGGCTAGCAGAACACGAAAAATGACAATGTCATGTCCCTGTCGATGCAACCTGACTAACATACGTTTCATCAATGATGGATCAGGGCTGTTCAATTTTGTGTGAATTAACCTCGATCCTCGTGGCATTTGCTACTTCTCTCGCCTTGATGGAAAAATCGGAGCCGTTGGATGCGTAGAGCACCGCGCGAGATGAATTGATGATCATCGGGCCGCCCTGTCCATGTTCCATTAAGGCTTGAACATCCGCACCCTGCGCCCCTACCCCAGGCATCAGGAAAGGCATATCGCCGGTTATCTTTCTGATATCCGAGATCTCGTCAGGCCGGGTGGCCCCTACCACTAGACCGACATTATTGTTTTTGTTCCAGTCTTCCACCGCCAGTTTTGCAACATGCTCATAGACTCGCAAACCGCTGCCGAGCGTTAAATTCTGCAGGTCTGTGCCACCAGGGTTGGAGGTTCGACAGAGAATAAATATCCCCTTATCTTTGCGGGCCAGAAAAGGTTCCATCGAATCCATGCCCATATAGGGATTGATCGTGACGGCATCCGCTCCGTATCGCTCGAACGCTTCTTCAACATACATTTCAGCCGTGCTGCCAATATCGCCGCGTTTTGAGTCGAGTAGGACAGGAACCCCCTTGTCTCGCATGTATTGTATGGTCATCTCCAACGATTTTTCCGCACCGACCGCTGCATAGTAAGCAATTTGCGGTTTATAACAGCAAACGAGGTCATGAGTGGCGTCGATAATTTCTCGATTGAAACTGAATATCGGATCAGGATCGTTCTTGAGTATCTGAGGAATCTTATTCGGATCTGTATCCAGACCTATGCAAAGTTGAGACGCATTGGCCGATGTCTGCTGCTTGATGGAATCAAAAAATATAGACAAGTTACCTACTTCTCCCAATTGCATGTTGTTTAAGTGAACTTTGAATCTTCATCTTATGGATCATCCGTTGCATACCTAGGCGCTGGTCTTTCGGTTTGCCGCGAGTTGCTGTTGGCCGTCATGCCCTAGCATCGATAATGGGTCTGACGTTGCTAAAAACAGAGTGTTTGACGAATCATTTTCCCGCGTTTCCCTCGATTTCCCAGTCACTCGCAACTGACCGGATGAGTCACGGGTTGTCAAAAAGTTTCACGGGATAGCCTATAGGACAAAATTTGTCAGCGCATTATAACCATCAGCAAGCTGCGATTGATACCTATTTATTCTTCAAGTTACTGTTTTTATTGAGTTAATTGTCGGTTTTTGATACTTGGCACGGGCTTCGCATTCAATTCAAGTACGAACAGCAAATTTGGATTAGTGACAAATGGCAACTTCATTGTTAATGAACAAATTAATCAGTCTGGCTGACACACGTCGCAGAAATAGAAGGCAGAAAGTCCACATGAGCAGGCAAATAAGTGAACGGCGACAAGATGACCGCAGAGAAAGCTCAGAGCGGCTCTTCCTTCAGGTTATCGCGGCTCAAGAGGCCGATATTGTCGGCATGACCATTTCTTGCAACGCGTTGGATATTTCAGCTGGCGGGATGAAAATAGAATCGTCTATCCAAATTCCGGCAGGTTCAAAGCTTGATATTTGGGTTGATATGGCCGCAAGCCCTGGCAAGTCCTTTTTGACGAGCGATGTGCGATGGAGTCGCACGAATGAGCAAGGTTATTGCGAAATTGGCGTACAACTGCACGATGGTGCTACGACTGATATTCTACAATGGCGCCAAATCCACAGCTAACCGGGCGCCTTGCAAGTTTTAACTTGGCTGTGCCGACGATTGTACGTGGGTCAACTAAACCTCGCCCTTTCGCGCAGCTAAGGCTTCCAATTCAGAGCCGCTAAGGCTTCCATTTCAGAGCAGCTAAGGCTTCTTCACCCGCGGTCCGTCATGGGTATCTTCTATGACATAACCGGCCGCAAGTACCGCATCCCGCAGTTCATCAGCTCGCTGCCATTGCTTATTCTGACGTGCTGCATCCCTGTCCAACGCCATCTGCTGAATATCCTCTGGCACGTCTATCACCTTCGGTTTCCATTGTGCAATACCTAAGCCCAGCACGGCGTCGAATGCGAGTAACGTTGCTTTCTTATCCGCGGGTACACGGTCGGATTTTACAAGCTCCCAAACGACCGCGAGTGCTCGAGGTAGGTTAAGATCATCATTGACGCAGGCCATGAATCGCGTGTCGAAATCGGTGATGACGTCGCCCGACTCACCCCAATCGAAGGCAGCTTGGTATAAACGATTCAAAGCAACCTGGTTTGATGCCAGACTGTCCCAACTGAAGGACATTTGCGTACGATAATGCGCCGTAAGACAAAAGTAACGATAGACCATGGGGTCAATACCTTGTTCTAGCAAGGTTTCCAGCCTCAGGAATTCACCCGTCGATTTCGACATTTTGTTATTGTCTAGCTGCAAAAAGTATCCATGCATCCAGAAATTTGCGAGTCGAGTACCTCGACTGGCTTCTGTTTGGGCAATCTCATTGGTGTGGTGGATCGGAATGTGATCTTCACCACCGCAATGGATATCGAAATAATCACCAAGATACTTCGCTGACATTGCGGAACATTCAATGTGCCAACCGGGGAAGCCGATCCCCCAAGGACTTTCCCACTCCATTTGGCGCTTTTCCCCTTCGGGAGAAAACTTCCAGAGCGCAAAATCCGTGACGTGTTGGCGTTCGCTATCAACCCGCGCACCTGCCATTAGGCCTTCGATATCTAATCGCGCGAGGTAACCATAGTTGTTCAGTTTTTGAGAGTTAAAATAGATGCCGTCAGAGGTCTTATAGGTGAAACCTTTTAGCTCTAAATCCTCGATAAACGCGATTTGTTCTTTTATGTGATCTGTTGCTCGGCACCAGGTATTGGGACCGAGGATATTGAGTCGGTCAAGATCTGTTTTAAACGCTTCGGTATAGAAATCCGCCATTTCCCAAGCAGACATGCCCGTGCGCTTTGAACCCAATTCCATCTTGTCCTCGCCAGAATCGGCATCCGATGTCAGATGTCCGACATCGGTGATGTTCATTACAAAATCCACCTCATAGCCATTTTGGCGCAAGACACGGAACAATATATCTTCGAACACATAGGTTCTAAGATTGCCAATATGGGCAAAGTTATAAACTGTGGGGCCACAGCAATATAAACCGACCTTGCCAGGGGTCAGTGGTTCGAAGGGGCGAATTCGGCGTTCGTAGGTATCAAATAGTTGAAGCGTGGACATAGAAAAACGTGTCAAATTACATGCAAGCGCGAATGTTAAAGCAATTGCCGGTTATCTCAAGCGCCATAGCGCTCTTCCATCACTCGTTCAACAGTATCGACAATGACTTGGGTTTGACTCTCGATTTCAATGTTCACTTCATCGCCCTCTTGCAGCAGCGCAAAGTTAGTTCGACGCAGGGTTTCGGGGATGAGGTTAATGCTGAATTGGTTGAGCGTGCGATCAATCGCTGCGACCGTTAGGCTGCATCCGTTTACCGCCAAATAGCCCTTATTGAAGACGTACTTCATCCAACCACCGTTACCCTGAAATGTGAGCCGGCAATTGTTATCTGACTCTTCGATTGATACGACGGCCGCGACATCGATGATATGTCCAGACAGAATGTGTCCGCCAACTTCTGCGTCAGATTTTGCCGAGCGTTCAACGTTAACTTCCGTACCTTTTTGCAAATATTTGATATTGGTTAGATCCAGCGTCTCGGCAATCGCGTCGAACAACACCGCCTGCTCCTGTATTTCAGTGACGGTAAAGCAACAGCCGTTAACCGCGACACTTGCACCGAGTTCAAGATCATCCCTCATCCCTAACGGGATATTGAGACCGAAGCTCATCAAGCCAGGCTTCTTGTCGACAATAGTAATGGGCAACATGGCTTGTACGATACCTGTGTACATATTTTTCCTCTTCAGATTCGGTCGAACTGGTTATGAATTTTTTTCGCTTTGCTTTTCGTTCTAATGTTTTATGAGCCGTTATCCAAATTAAGTGTTAAAGCTCAAAATAGGCGTCCTGACATGCTTGTAAATACAACGTCCAGGCTGAATGACTTTGTTCACCGCGAGGTACATTGGTTTCATTGGACGGTTTGCGCGTGACAAGTTTTTGAGCTTGGTGGAAGTGACGTAACCCCCAATCTTCCTGACAAACAATATCCAGACACTGCATATAGCTCACATCTTGTCGAGACCGCGAAAGCAGTTTTGCTCGACGTTTCACGCTACGTAACTGCGTCTCGGTAATGTGTTGTATTGTGACTTGTCTGCTCACGTGACTAACTCTTCAATTATGCTGGGTCATCTAGCTATTCACACTTTCGCAGAACACAACAACAACACTAGCACCATGACTGCGTTTGGGCCGAATTGTGCTAGCGGGTTTTATCTTTAAATTTAGTGTGAAGCATACAGTGCGCTGGGCTTTACCGTGGTTAATGGCGGGCGTCTGTTTCGCCCTTCGTCAGTCTCACTCTTCGCAGAATGGACGCCAAACAATACAGTGGACATTAATGACATGTCTTTAGGTTGTCAATTCAATGCGAGCCATCATAAAACCCGATAATATGACGGCCTCTCAAGTATGAATCTTACCATCTTCATACTCCAATTATATCTAGCCGAGAAAACCCTATTGATCGATCTACGCAGCGACACCGTGACAAAGCCCTCACCTGACATGCTCACCGCCATGCAAAGTGCAGCAACCGGTGACGACGTTTATGGAGAGGATCCGACCGTCAATGAACTCGAACAATTGGCGGCACAGATCACAGGTAAGCAAGCAGCGCTATACTGCGTGTCTGGGACACAAAGTAACCTTTTAGCGATGTTGAGCCATTGTGAGCGCGGTCAGGAGTTTATCGCGGGGCAAGAGGCCCATGCCTACAAATATGAAGGCGGTGGTGCCGCTGCGCTGGGTGGTATCCAGCCCTACACGCTGCCATTTAATGAACGCGGCGAGCTTGCGATAGATGATATTCGCGCGTCAATAAAACCCGATGACATGCATTTCGCGGTTACGCGTTTACTCTGCCTAGAAAATACACAAGCAGGACAGGTGTTATCACTGGATTATCTGCGAGCGTTCAGCCAACTTGCACAGCAATATCAACTAAAGCGTCATATGGATGGCGCTCGGGGATTTAACGCGGCTGTCAAATTAGGTGTGCCTATTCAAACAATTTGTAAGCACTTCGATACGATTTCATTGTGCCTATCAAAAGGACTGGCTTGCCCCGTCGGGTCTCTCTTGGTTGGTGATGAAGCGACCATCAACAAAGCTAGACGCTACAGGAAAATGATCGGCGGCGGCATGCGGCAAGCAGGTGTGATTGCAGCTGCCGGCATTTATGCTTTGCGAAATAACATCAATAGATTGCAGCAAGACCATGATAATGCTCAACTTATTTCCGAATCTGTTGGTCAACTTGAACATCTTGGGCTTGCCCAACCAACGCACACAAACATGGTGATGATTTCCCGCCAAACCGACTTAAAGAAGCTCACAGCATTTCTTGCCGATCGTCACATCTGTATATCGGGCACCCGCTGGGTATTACATCGCGATATATCACGTTCGGATGTAGAAGCGATTATTGATGCCTGCGAAGCCTACAATCGTCTTTTTTAACTGATTGGTAGCGCGTTCTTTGCTAACCATCAAACTTGCAACACATTTGCTTCAGGCTAACGCCTTAGGCTCACAGCTTCATAACGTTAAAATACCCGCAATGGTGCCTGTTAAGCAGGTTGCCAAGGTACCCGCGATCAGTGACTTAGGCGCAAGCGCGATAATATCTTGCCTTCGACTTGGGCACATACTGGAAAGACCGGCGATCATAATGCCCAGACTTCCAAAGTTGGCGAAGCCACACATTGCATAGGTGAGAATGATCCTTGAATGTTGTGATAGCGCTGATGTCGGTACATCGGACAAAAGCAAGAATGCATATAGCTCATTCAAAACCGTTTTCGAGCCCATCAAAGAACCCGCTGTGACTGCCTCGCTCCATGGGATACCCATCAACCAAGCGATCGGCGCAAAAACCCAGCCAAACATGCCTTGCAATGTAATCGCTTGACCGCCGAACTCAGGAACGACGCCAAGCATGGCATTCACCAAGGCAACCAAGGCGCTAAAAACAATCAGCATCGCGCCGACATTCACCATCAAACCCACCCCATCGGATGTTGTCTTTGTAATTGTATCCATCAAACCGTGGTACTCCATAGGGTCATGGACTTCTTCCTTGCCGATACCTTCGCTGCCCGGCACCATGATTCTTGCCACCATCACCGCTGCGGGAACACTTATCACCGATGCGGTTAATATGTGACCCAAAGCGTTAACCAAGACATCCTGTAGAATCAATGAATATAAAATCATGACGGCACCAGCGACGGTTGCCATACCACTGGTCATGACGATAAAGAGTTCGCTTCGCGTTAGGTGTATCAAAAATGGACGAACCAATAAGGGCGCTTCAACCATGCCTAGAAAAATACTACCGGCAGTGCTCACGCCGACCGCACCACTTAATCCCAGACTTTTACTGAAGAGTTTGGAGAATATGCCGATAACAAACGGCAGAACGCGAAAGTACCACAGGATGCCGGATAATACGGTAAAGAACATAATCATCGGTAGCACCCTGAATGCGACAATGTAGGTCGCGCCGGGATCACTAATTTCGTAAGGGTAAGCGACGTTATCGGGCGAGCCTCCTAAATATCCAAAAATAAACTGGCTGCCCGTATCGGAAGCCTTAGCTAAAGCGATAACGCCCTGATTGAGCGACGTTAAAACATCCTGAACAAGCGGTATTTTGAACATGATCAGAGCGATCGCAAACTGTAAGCCCAAGCCTAAAGCGATGAGCTTCCAATTCGGTACCGCCCTGCTTTCACTCAGCACATAAGCAATACCGATTAGACCGCAGAGACCGACAATAGGATGGAGCAAAGAAAGAAAATCAATCATAGTTTTTTGCTATTCTCTAACAAAATCGAAGCGCTATTATTATTTAGACTTTGGTTTTACTGACCGCAAGTAATAAGATTCGCGGTGCAATACTTCATCAACGCTATCCGGATTGCAAACCGTCCGCGCTTTTTGACCGATCGATCGATTAAACAAGGCAACCAACCTATCATGAATTCTGTAATTGTCTGTGGCAGTCTCGCCATTGATACCCTCTGCTCATATGAAGGCTCTTTCGCTGATTACGAAGAACAATTTCCAACCACCGGACTGAACATATCGATACAGCTCCAGGGGATGCATACAGGCTTCGGCGGTTGCGGTATGAATATCGCCTATGGTCTGTTCAAGCTCGGTATCAATGCGCTACCGATCGCTGTTGCTGGACGTAATTACACAGAGCACTACGAAGCGCATTTAAAGCAGCTTGGCATGGACACACGCTACATCGTGGTTGATTCAGATTATGAACACTGCGCGACTTGTATCATTTACTCGGATGAGGATGGTAATCAGATTACTGCCTTCCATTCTGGCGCGTCACGGAGCAGTAAAAGACTTTCAGCGGATCAGGTCAAAGAAATCGGTGAAGTGGACGTCGCTATTTTAGCGCCCGAAGACGCGCCCATAATGATCCGACAAGCTCAAGATCTGCATCGACATGGTGTGTCTATTATTTTCGACCCAGGCCAAGGCCTGGCAGCGTTCAGTAAAGAAGACATAAAAACACTGCTCTGCCTTAGTCAATATGTCGTTGTGAACTCTCACGAATGGGAAATATTACGCACAAATTCAGCCCTCAGTGCCGAGGAGATTATCAACACGCATCTTGTCATTGTGACTCGAGGTGAAGACGGCGTCGAAATCTATCAAAAATCAGAGTCGCCCATTTTTGTTAAAGCAGCGCCCTGTGAGCAAATGATTGATCCAACAGGTTGTGGTGATGCATTTCGAGCGGGTTATATTTTTGGCATGTTGCAGCAACAAAGCGTTCGCGGCTGTGCAGAACTCGGATGTCTTCTGGCGGTCAGAAATCTCGAGCAACTTGATACGCAGCGCTATGAGGTAACCGCGGCAGAGCTTCTTGAGTTGCAATCGAAAACTTATCTTAGCGCCGAGTAGTCACGTCTTTTTGTTGGGATGAAGTCGATGCATCAGCCAACCAAAAAAACTGTTGTCCTGCAGCAGGGTCTGATTGTAATCATCTTCAAATTGTTGATATGGCATGGGCATATTGAATAGATCTTCACGCGTCGTGACGTGACTGGGATCTAAATGTCTTACGATCTTGGCCGGGTTGCCAGCGACAACAACATTCGCAGGAACGTCACGCGTCACAACCGACCAAGCTCCGACGATACTGTTGTCACCGATCGTCACGCCTTTACAAACGAGTGCACTGTCGCCTATCCAGACATTTTCACCTAAACGAATGGGTTTGTGATTTCCCGGCGCATAAATGCGGTGCTGTAGGTCGTGCCAATCCGCATCAGACAAGTAAGCATTCATTGCCAACATGCAGCTATCGCCTATCTCAATGTCATCTGCTGAGGAGATGCGCACGCCGGGATTTACAATGCAGTAGTTACCGATATGGATGCTACCTAAGCCATCAAAAACCGCTAGCCTCACGGGTTTATCTTTTAGAGCCATCACGTGAACATGATTTCCGACCGTAATCTTAGGGCCTGAGATTTCAAGACTACCGGGGTTCATCACCTTAAACCCCTCTCCTACCTCATCTAAGTGAGGTTCAACGAAGTATCTGACATAAAGGCCATTTAGTTGATCCAGATACTTTTTTAACCACAGAGGCTGGTGATTCAAGCGAGACAAGTGTGTAACCAAAAAATGCAGTGATCAGCATCATAGAGCGTTTCAGGCAGTTGAACCATGATTGACGCGCAACACAGGAATGGGTTTCTGAGCTATATTTAATAACCCTAATTCTTAATAGCAAACCAAGGGTTTTTTGTGTAACTATTGCGTCGATTTAAAAAGTGGTAGGTCTCACATGCCTTCAGGCAAGATTATATTTCTCAACGGAACTTCAAGCGCGGGTAAGACGACCCTTGCGTATGAGTTGCAGGAACGATTCGAAATCCCTTTCAATCATGTCGGATTGGATCAGTTCCGCGATGGTCTGCCGGATAAATTTCGCGGTCTCAATGCCCCCGCTGGTAGTAACGGCGAAAGGGGTCTCAACGTTGTGCCTGAGACTAACTGCCAGCCACCCTATACACGGGTCACTTTTGGCATTGATGGTAAGAAGATGTTGAAGGGTATGCGCCGCGCTATGGCGGCCATGGTTGAATCCGGCAACAACATCATCGTTGATGACATTATCCTAGAGCCTGAGTTTTTAGACGACTATCTAGAGGTATTTGCCCCCTTTGATGTTTATTTCGTTGGCGTAAGATGTCCAAAAACGGTGATTAACGATAGAGAACAGGCACGACCTGGGCGCTTCCCCGGCACTGCGGTTGGTCATTTCGATGTTTGCCATCAACACGATTGCTACGATGTTGAGGTTGATACATCGGTTTCAACACCCACTTTTTGTGCCGAAAAGATTGTTGAGCATATGACGTCCAACAGTCCCGCGGCGTTCGATACCCTTCGTCAGCGACAATAATCGGCGTTGCAGCCGCAACGTTGAGGACCGAAGTGATTCAGGTTTACTCGATGTTAAGCAATAGACGCGATACCACGGTAGTTGTAGGTAGCGAATTTCGGGCCGGGGATATAGCCTTCAGTCAATGTCTCTAACTTAAAGCCATTACTATTAATCATTTCATCTGGCTGCCGGTTAAGATTGCAGCCACCGCCGATAATACGCCAAATTGGATTAATTCGTTTCTGTAGTCGCGCAATTTTCGCTTCATTCGACTTACCGTGCTCAATAAAAACAAGCTTGCCATTCGGCTTTAAGACGCGACGAATCTCCTCGAGCGCCTCAACCGGGTTAGGGATTGTGCAAAGGCTCCAGGTCACTACTGCCGTGTCAAAGGTATCTTTTTCGATGGGTAAATTGGCACAACCCTGACTTAGAAATTCTACCGCCAAGCGATGTTCGTCTGCGATTTCTTGCGCATAGCTCTGCAACTCAATCGATGGATCTACACCAGTGACTTGCACGCCCTTTTGATAAAATGGCAGGTTCAGGCCGGAACCGATACCAACTTCCAATACCTTACCCTGCGCCATTGGTACCAATTGAGATCGAAGCTTGGAAAGCTCCGGCGATTTCATTGCCATGTTCAATAACTTAGGTAAGAAGTATTTTTCGTAGACGCCCATCATAAATACTCGAGATAATAAGATTCATCACGATGCCAAATTTGTCGTGCGGAGTAAATCGCTATTGCCGATAGTGAATCCTTGTTGGATACGCCGCAACAATTTAAAGGTTGTTATGCATGACGATTATGCTCAAGAGTCCTACCTTTGAATGTACTGATCATAGATAATCGTCTGAGCATCTGCGTATTGATATAACTTTTCAGTATGGCTTGCTACGACAAGATACGCGTAAGAGTTACCCGCATATCGCTTTGATACAATTCGCTGGATGGAGCCTTTATGACAAGCAAAATGTCGTTGGAAGAATCGGATTACTTTAAGAGCCTCATTGGTTCAGCACAACGTATTGTTGTTTTTACCGGCGCAGGCATTAGCACTGAATCGGGTATACCTGATTTTCGTGGTCCAAACGGTGTATGGAAAACAGCGCAACCGATCGACTTCTCAGACTTTGTTGCCTCTGAGGAAACGCGCAAAGAATCTTGGCGCAGAAAATTTTCTGGCGCTAACCCCTTGGGAAGAATGGACAACGCTGCCCCAAACGCCGGTCACCTTGCTATCGCAAAGCTCGTTGCTTTGGACAAAGTTACTCATGTCATTACACAAAACGTTGATGGCCTGCATCAAAAGTCCGGCATACCTGATAACAAAGTTATCGAGCTTCACGGTAACGCCAACTACGCGACCTGCCTTGACTGTGGTGAGCACTATGAACTCGAACCTATTCGGCAGTCGTTCTCGCTGAATGAAGCTATCCCCTACTGTGAAACATGTAACGGCATCGTAAAAACGGCAACCATTTCCTTTGGACAGTCCATGCCGATTGATGAAATGCAACGAGCTCAAGCAGCAACACTGGCGTGCGACATGTTTATTGCGATTGGATCATCGCTTGTGGTCTATCCCGCTGCCGGCTTTCCTAGAATCGCGAAACAAAACGGGGCCGATCTTGTCATTATTAATAACGAAGTCACTGACCTTGATCCCCTCTGCGATCTTGTATTGCACTACCCTATTGGTGAAACGCTTACGGCCGCCGTCTTATAAATAGCGCGGTTTAAAATGACCCCAATCAACATGGTAGATGATGTGCAGTCAATGCCGGACGTCACAAAAGAACTGAGCTGAAATAGATTGAAATCGATCAATCGATTATGTCGCTGACCATTTCACTTAGTACGTTAATATCAATGGGCTTTCGAACAAAATGTTTGATTTGTAACTTACCCTCAGTTTGCCCCTCGATAAGCGCATGGTCACCTGTACACAGAACAATAGGCAAGCTTGTATTGTAGGACAACAGTTCTGCCGCAAGGGACATGCCTGATATTTGCGGCATAATTTGATCCATAATGACGAGATCAACTTCATTCGCATGGCTTTTGAAATATGACAGAGCTTCGCTGCTATCGGTAAACGATGTCACCTTGTAATGTTTAGCCCGCATAAGCTCGGACAGAAATTCTGTAATGGAAGGTTCATCATCGACAACCATTATGTGTTTGCGCTTGATTGGCACGGCGGTCGAGTCATGAATAATACCGCCCTCTTTTTGATTTCTAAGTAACAGGTCAGCCTTTTGCAGGCCGATATAGACCTCACGTTGGTAGCGTTGTATTGCCTCGAGTCGCTCACCTGAGATCACGTTGTGCTCATCAAGCATCATGCTGATCAGCTCGGCATAGCCCATTGTCGCCGTTAAGGCATTATACAGGTCGTGTACCAGTCGTTTTTCGGGGCGTTTGCTCGCGCGCAACTGAGTACTGAGCGCGAGTAGTTCGGCAATATCTCGCAGGAAGACATAAGTTGTACCGCCACTGCTCTGCTGGCTCATCTGCACCCAATGGGAATTTGACGCATCGATCAATTGAATTTGAATTTCCGTTGATGGGTTCGCCATCACGTTTAAAAACTGTTGTTCTGAATCGGGATGGATGTGGGAACGCAGCGTGTCGCTACAAGCAAGGTGCAACTGATTGCGTGCGCACTCGTTCAGCTGGGTAATAACACCATTGGCGTCCAGACAAAGAACTGACAGGGGCAAGGTATCGATGATGTCTGCAGACCAGATGAAGTCTGTTGGCATTTTATCTTTCATCCCTGATTTTTCGTTGTCAGCCTGTTAACGTCCATATTTGGTAGAAACCTATTTGGAACCCTCAGTAAAAACGTGTCACCACTCATCAGTAAACTAATGTTGTCTGTTCACTATAGCGCCTAGGCCTAATGATGCCTAGACCCGTTCAATTGTAACAGGCCCCGCCCCCACTGGAATTTGCGACTCGTTTCATCCAGAACAGAATCGCCGTCTACTTTGGAATCAGTCTTTGTTACTATCTCTTGCAAATCACATGGCGTCGTACCTTTGATATTCAAAAATCTAACATTTCAGATATTCATTGGAGCGCTTCTAGGCGTTGCAGTTGGCCTACTTTTTGGTGACGGCGCGCTGGCAAACCCAGACTCTGATGCCTATCAGATTATTCTATTGTTGAAATCTGCCTTTCTGTCGGCGCTCAAAATGCTGATTGCACCGATGATCTTCTTCTCTCTGATCGGTGGCATCATCAGCATAGGTGATGTGATTAAGCTGCGTGAAATTGGTGGCATCACCGTGTTGTACTACTTCAGCACAACACTTATCGCGATCGTTTTGGGGCTGATCGCAATTTTCTTCATCCACCCGTGGACAATGTATCCGGCAATCGTCGAGATTCAAACAGCTATCCCAGAATCAAGAATGATTGATCCAGGCAGCGATTCAATTGTACTCGTGCTTTCGCAAATTTTGAGCCTTGCTCTAACTAACCCTGTTTCAGCGTTAGTTAACCTCAATATTATAGGCATCGTCACGAATGCGATCTTGATAGGACTGGCGATGGTGCTTGCGCTGCCTAAACAGAGCAGTCTGTTTGGCTTTATCGATCAAGTGAACGCGGTCATTATTCAAGTGTTGAAATGGGTTCTGAAATTTTTACCGATTGGTATATTTGCCATCATTGTCGATTTCACCATCAAGCTTGGTGTTGGAGAGGGAAATTCCGCTGACTTTCTAACCCAGTTGTTGCAGTTCTCTATGTTGGTCATCAGTCTGACCCTCTTTCACGGAATGGTTGTTTTGCCACTGATTGCTTGGTTCTTTGGCGATAAGTCGCCGGTTAAGTTGTTGAAACAGATATCGAGACCGTTAATTGTCGCCTTCAGTACCTCATCGAGCGCGGCGACCCTGCCCGTATCCATGCGCACGTGCGATGAAGAACTCGGCATTGACAGTTCTGTCTCAAGTTTTGTACTGCCCTTAGGTGCAACCATGAATATGGACGGAACGGCATTGTTTGAAGCCGTTGCGGCGGTATTCCTTGCTTATTTATATGGTATTGAACTCACAACCATCATGATTTTCTCCGTATTCCTTATGTCGATGGTCTCTTCCATAGGCGCACCGGGCATGCCATCCGCGTCAATGGCAGGCATGCAAATGGTTCTGTTGGCCGTTGGGATTCCGCTAGAGGCGATCGCCATATTGCTGGTGATCGAGCGACCACTGGACACGGTGAGAACAGCAGTAAATGTTGAAGGCGATATCATCGGCGCGCTGATTGTGAACAAATACCGTGGCAATTCACCTGCGAGGCAGTAAAAGCTGGACATCAGAGCCAACCAACGTCAACGACTGTTATCAGCAGATTGAGTAAGGGCTTTTGGAAAGCGCCCTATTGGCGCTTCACATTAGAACTCGCCATTAGAGCGCGTGATTAAAGTTAGGGACGCTTCCGTACGAAGGGATGCGTGCTTGAGAGCCCGCCATCGACGGCAATCGCTTGGCCATTCACATAGCTTGCTTCATCACTTGCGAGAAACAACGCCATGTTAGCAATTTCTTCGGGTACACCGTACCGGGCAGTCGGGTTTAACTGGCCAATCTTGTCCTCATTGCCACGCGCTCTAGCGCCATCAAATACCGGTTTGGTCATGCCGGTTTCAATAAGTCCTGGGCATATTGCATTAATACGAACGCCCGTCCCAAATAATTGATTACTGACGGTCTGCACTAGGCTAATGACGCCTGCTTTACTTGCTGAGTAGGGACTGCCGCCTGCATTGGCTCTTAAGCCCGCTACTGATGCTGTGCAGACGATGCTGCCTGATCCCTGCTCTACCATATACTTGCCAGCATACTTAACGGCTAAAAAGGGGCCAATGAGATTGACCCGCAGTACGTCCTCCCAGAGCTCAACCGGTTGATCAAAGATGGGAACAGCGCCGCCAGAAATACCTGCATTGGCATAAACAATATCCAAACCACCGAATTGGGATATGCAAGAGTCGACGTATCCCTGCACGCTGCTTTCATCTGCAACGTTGGCTGTTAAGGCTTCGATCGTGCCGTCTGCACCCTCTATGGTCTGCTGCAAACCCTCTTCATTCAAGTCGACAGCGAGTACTTTCGCGCCTTGGGATGCAAACAGACGCGCGCTGGCTCGGCCAATGCCGCTGCCGGCTCCCGTTACAATTGCGCACTTGCCCTTTAGCCTATTCATATTGTGTTCCTGTTTCCGTAATGTTGGCGTTCTGTAGCGGATTAGCACCGAGGATGAGTCGTGCAAAATAATGAATAAAATCGCGGTGCTGACCCGCCACATTTAATCGTGTCATCGCATCCTCACCCGGTTTACTCACCAGATATTGGTAGATTTCCGTTATTGTTTCACCCGTACCCATGAGTTTTGCTGATTCTTCGTTTAAATAATCATGCAAATCACTTAGGTCAGATTCATCAATGCCTGATTTTTCAGGCTCCAACACAGCATTTCCCCATACCGTTGCTAGGTAGACACGAAACTGGTCTTTGTCGACAAAGTCTTCTGTAATGCAACAAGACTCTGTAATTTCTTTCAGAGCTGGATCAAATCGCCGTCTGAGTTCTTCAATTTCCATAGCTATATATTCGTTAACGCAATGTTTGGAGTATAACCCAATCCTCGTGGGTGCTTTTAAAAGACTGAAGAATTAAACTATCGAATATCTGGATAGGGTTTAGCAACTATCAATCACAGAAAATAAGACTTAAAAATCAATTTAACAATATGGATGCAAACAGATGACTACCGATCTAATTGAAGAAATCCAAGATGGCGTTGCGACGTTAACCATGAATCGCCCCGAGTCGTTAAACGCTTTGTCTGGTGGAATGATGCAAGCAATGCTCGATGCACTATTACGCTATTCAGTCGACCCTGACGTCAGAGTCATTGTACTCACCGGTGCCGGCCGAGGCTTCTGTGCTGGCGGTGATGTAAAAGGTATGGCGGCTAACAACTCTGCTAAAGCAGGTAAAAACCGACCTGCTAGCATCGAAACAAAAACAAACGGCCTGCGGGCGAGCATGGAGATTTCAAAATTACTGCATGAATGTCCCAAACCGACGATTGCCAAAGTAAGAGGACCTGCCGCAGGTGCAGGTTTATCATTGGCGCTTGCCTGTGATATCCGAATTGCATCAACCACGGCGAAACTCACCACGGCTTTTGCAAAAGTTGCTGCTTCTGGCGACTTTGGTGGTAGCTACTTTCTGCCCAAGATAGTCGGCAGTGCAAAAGCAAGAGAACTTTACTTCACCTCCGCGAAGCTAACGGCCGATGAAGCATTTACGCTGGGCATGGTTAACCATGTTTACCCAGACGACGAGCTGGATAATGCGGTTGCAGAAATGGCTGCAAACATCGCTTCTGGACCCGCAATTGCGCATGAATATATGAAAAAGAATTTGAACGCTGCAGAAAGTGGTAGTTTGGATCAGGTGTTCGACATGGAAGCTGCACATATGGTGAGAACCATGATGACAGAAGATCATAAGGAAGCTGCTATGGCCTTCGTTGAAAAGCGGGCGCCGAACTTCAAGGGTGAATAGCCTCAAATGTCCGAGAGTCTTCCGCCTGAGGCGCAACGTAAAATCATCCATATCGACATGGATTGTTTCTATGCAGCGGTTGAAATGCGGGATGATCCTTCCCTAAAGGGCAAACCTCTCGCGGTTGGTGGCGCATCCGATCGTAGAGGGGTCATTTCGACGTGCAATTATGAAGCACGAGAATTTGGTGTGCATTCAGCAATGGCTACTGCCTATGCTTTGAAACTATGCCCAGGCCTTAAAGTGGTTTCAGGGCGGATGAGTCATTATCAGGATATTTCCCGACAGATCCGCGCCATCTTCGAGCGTTATACAGATCTCATTGAACCTCTGTCCCTTGATGAAGCGTTCCTTGATGTCTCTGACAGTAAGTTGTTTCAAGGAAGCGCAACACGCATCGCCGAGGACATTCGTCGTGCGATCTCGACAGAACTAGATTTGACGGCATCGGCAGGCGTTGCCCCGAACAAGTTTCTCGCAAAAATTTGTAGCGATGAAAATAAGCCTGACGGCATATGTGTTGTCAGACCGGATCAAGTCACCGCTTTTGCCGCACAACTGGCCGTGAAGAAAATCCCGGGTGTTGGCAAGGTGACGGTTGCGCGCTTGGAAAAACACGGCATCGTCACCTGCTCTGACGTGCTGGCGCTTAGTAAAGAAGCATTGATCGTCAAGTTTGGCAGCTTGGGCGAACTGCTACTTAAACGCGCAAAGGGAATCGACAACAGACCCCTAACGACAAGCTGGGTAAGAAAGTCAGTCAGTGTTGAACATACCTATGCGGTGGATATAGAAGAAATTGGCGGTGCTCTGGCAGCCGTCGATAAGCTTTTTGAAGAACTCGAACGCCGACTTAAAAAGCATCAAGATCGGACCATAAAAAATCAGCAGGTAAAACTCAAGTTTACTGATTTCAAATCGACAACCATTGAGCGTTCTACAGCAACCTTAGACAAATCACTATTCCTTGAGTTGATACCCGCAGCATGGGACCGAGGGCTTGGTAAAGGCATTCGATTATTAGGCTTAGGTGTCACATTCAGAGACCCCGTAACGGAGTCTGAAGAAAACCAACTGGCGCTTTTTTAGTATTACATCGCGCCACTTGAATCAAAACCTGCCTAAAATACTTGAATGAAATCCCGAGCGACATCGGTTCTTTTCAAAATTCCCTTCAAGCAACATTAAGAACTACATTAGCGGAAGCGATTTATGTATGATTGCGCTCCTCTGACAACAGCCATTTGATAGCCTAAATCATGCGTAAAACCAAAATAATCTGCACCATTGGACCCGTCTCTGATGACTACGCCATGTTGGAGAAACTCGCGGCTGCGGGAATGGATATTGTCAGGCTCAATATGTCCCATGGTGACCACGAATCGGCGGCTAAAGTCATCAAATCGATACAGACCCTCAATCGCAAGAATACCCACCCTGTCGCCGTGCTCTTGGATACCCAAGGTCCGGAAATACGTACGGGCGATCTAGCCAACGAACTGGAATTGAAAAACGGTTCCGTCATTTCAATCAGCGTTAGGGACAACGTTGATGTTGAAAGGTCATCAATTCATATTCATTACGATGACCTAATCGAAACAGTGACCGTCGGTGATCGTATTACCGTCGATAATGGCATCATCAATTTAGAAGTCCTCGAAAAAAAGGAAGACGGTACGATGACAGTTAAGGTCATCGATGGCGGCATTCTGAAAAGTAAACGCCACGTCAATCTGCCTGGTATTCGCGTTAATCTCCCAGCAATAACAAAAAAAGATCGAGCCGATATCCTGTTTGCGATGGAGCATCAGGTCGATTTCATTGCCCTTTCTTTTGTTCGAGAGGCGGCGGATGTCAGAGAACTAAAAGAATTGATGGGCGACAAGGCAGGCAAGATCAAAATCATTTCAAAGATTGAAGATCAATCCGGGGTCAAAAATTTGGAAGAAATTCTCGAAGAATCGGATGGCATCATGGTCGCACGTGGCGATCTTGGTGTTGAAATCAATGTAGCTGAAATGCCAAATGTACAGCGCAAGATTGTGAAACTTTGCGCAGAGAAAGGTAAGCGAGTTATCGTTGCAACACACCTGCTCGAATCCATGATCGAAAATCCAATCCCGACCCGTGCGGAAGTGACTGACGTGGCCAATGCCGTTTATGAAGAGGTTGATGCGGTCATGCTCTCTGGTGAAACCACGATTGGTAAGTATCCCGTTCGTTGTGTCGAATACCTTGCGGAAATATCTGAAAAAACGGAGGGATTCGAGGGCTTGGGTTTTACCGCCAATCTCGAATGTAATTCTGACAAACAAAGTCTAGCGGTAACGGCGGTAGATCTAGCAGAATCCCTTGGCGCGAAAGGTATTGTTGTTATCACTCGGCGCGGTTATATGGCTGATTTCGTGACCAATGCACACCCACAAAACACCCGTATCTATGCGTTTACCAACGACAGCCAGACAAGACGTCGACTGGTTCTAAACCGGAACGTTACCGCATTTCGAACCGCCTTCAGTAATGACCCCGAAAAAACATTGCAGACGGCTTTTGAATTGTTGTTAACAAAGGCAGACCATGTAAAAGGTGACAAGATTGTCGTCATATCCGATGTCCTTGCTGGCTCGGGCATTGAAGCTATTCAGATTCGCCATCTGTAATTCTTCAAGCCCCATCGCGCGGCATTTTCGCTAGTCTCTTATTAGCCCCGAGCTGCTGACATAGTAGTCCACTCACTATAACCGTCAGCCCAATGTAGGTTGCCTTGACGATGGCCTCGCCAAGTATAAAGTGAATGAAGACGAGCGACAGAAAAGGCGCGATGAAAATGAGGTTCGATACTCTGCTGCTATTCTCGGCTAGACGCAAAGCCTTAGACCATAATAAAAAAGCCAGTCCCATCTCAAATACGCCTACCCATAGGCTTCCTGCAAGGCCAACCCAACCCGGCTCAAAGCTAGAGAAAACGCCACATAAAACCGCTGTGATGGGCAGCGCCACTAAAAAGTTTAGGCACATGGCGTAGCGCTGATCCCTACTATCTCGAATATTCATTATCCAATAGCCAGCCCAAATGACGGTTGAGACGATAGCAAGCAATAGCCCGAGGCTGCTGACATTAGCTAATCCCTCAAAATGTCCGCCCGTGACAATAATAACGACGCCGCCATAGCAAATGAATGCGGCGAGGTAGTCTGTCAGCAAAGGCTTTTGTTTCAAAATGAGCGCTGAAAAAAGTGTTAGTACGATCGCCCAGGTATAGTTGACGGGCTGTGCAATTTGCGCCGGCAGACGATCATAGGCGCCAAATAAAACAAGGTAGTAGATGCAGGGGTTTAGAACGGCCATCGATAGAGAAATTCGCCAATGTGCGCGAAGTGTCGACCACAGCCCGCCTACTTCTTTTCTCCAAATGATGGGTGCCGATAAAACAACGGCCGAGGTTAGCGTTGCAAAAAATAGCAGCTGATATATATCAATATGCGCTAAGGAAAATTTAAACGCAGTGGCGACGGTGGACCAACAAAGGACAGTGAGCAAACCGTACACATAAGCATTGTGAGATTTACCCATTAATATCGCACACTAATGGCGTGCCTAGTACACGGTGCTCGTCCAGCATCTGTACAAACCACGCGGGTAGAACGTTTAAGAAGATCGCGCTTGTGCTGGGTCATATCAGTTACAACTAACCGACTCCCCAACGACTTGACAGGACTGAACAGCCCCGCCTTGTTGGATTGTTGCCGCGTTATTCTGTATGCCCCAAGAACTGCCCTGCGTCCCGTAGAGATGATCGCCTATTTTGTAATGCCGTTCGGCGGGCTTTGCAAACTTATCCTGTTCCACCTTAGCTGCAGGAACGGTGATTAGCGCGTTATTAGTGCGCGTCTGAGCTTGCTCTAGCGCTTGCACAAGATCAGTTGAAACGGGTGTTTCAGCAATCACGATCGTTGCAGATGTCATGAGATAAACCATAAATAAAGTCTTTTTTAATAAGATATTCATCAGTCGTCTCCCTCGTAGGCGTCATTTTGTTTGCTTTGAAATTGAGCTTAGCCCTGATACTCGGGCAATAACATTATTCAGTGTCGCCTCGCTATATCAGTATCACAAAAGTATGAATGAAAAGCTGCTAACTAAGCGGGAATGGGCAAATATTATAGGATAAGCATTCAGGGGTAAGAACTTTTGCAAGCGCTATGGCAAAAACTATGACAAGAGCTATGACAACAGCTGTGGTCACGCTATCGAACGGGGATTAAAGAACAGAGTGCGACGTGCGGCATTTAACATGTTCGATTAAGCATTTTGGAGGCTGGGATCGGATTCGAACCGACATGGTACAGATTTGCAATCTGCTGCATAGCCTTTCTGCCACCCAGCCCTCTCATCAAAACGCTCTCTTTGAGTCGGACCTCAGCAAAGACAATTAGTCATTGAAGACGAAACCCACTCGGCAATCAGATGCTAACCGACCTGATCAAGAAAGATCGCAGTCTACCGAAAAATGGCCTCAAAGCCAATTATATGAAGGGTTGAATCGTCAAAGTAACAGTAAAAGCAAAAACGCCATCGCCCCATGCCGGCGCTATTGCGTTACTGCTGTTGTATTACTCCCGAAATGGTCATGACAGTACGGGAATGACGAAATAACAAGTCAAAGCAGCGAGTGCGACCAGCGTGAGAATGTCGTGCAGATGTTTTCTTAATTCCATGCGCGCATCGTATGAGTTTGACGATGAACTTGGAAATATTGAATCTAGCTATACTTATAACAGCAGGCTTTAAAAAGCTTGGAAGGTTTGTTGTAAGAACACAAACTGACTCGCATTGGTATTAGGATTGAGTTTCGAGGACGGGGTAAACCGGGAAAAGTGAAGAAATAAACTTTAAAACTCAGAGATATAGCTAAATAGATCTGTCCCCTTTTTATACCAACGCGCCCACTCGTAGAGTGAACTGACGAAACACCGAGTCTCAGATGCCTAAGCTAAGGACCTCTAGAATCCTAGCTGTGTAGATAAATGTAAAATGCTCTCAATTATATTAAAATTATTCGGATTTTTGTCTTCCAGATACTTCAGACTACAATTCTCTGGCCATTTCATTGTCGTCGCATTAATAAAAGGAACTATCTTGCCAACGTCTCGATTTTATTTCCCGCTATTCGTTATCCGGGATATCTTTATAGCTGTATCAATTTTTGCTTTATCAGCCAGCCTGCTTGCTTCAAGCACTGATGAAATGCCGGTCGGAGATACTGCAACAGAAGGCCTAAATACAAAGCGCGTGACAATTTTATCGTACAACATTCAGCAGTTAGGGTATCCGAATTGGGCGGGTAATCACTTCGAAAAAGAACGCCTCGAATTGATTCCTCAGACTCTGCTGGCCTTAGAAAAGCGTCCGAGCGTACTGATATTTCAAGAGGCTTTCACCACGCACGCTTTTGACTTTTTAGTCAGCGAGTTATCTGAGCATTATCCCCACCACACGTTAGTAGCAGCAGAGAATTGCGAAGACCCAGCCTGGACTAGCGTCTCAGCTAACTGTGAGATGGATACGGTGAAAAGTAACAGTGGTGTCCTGATATTCAGCCAGTGGCCTATTGAAGAACAACACGCCTATGTTTACGACGCGGTACGCATCAGCAAGTCGTTTGATTTTATGGCTCAAAAAGGCGTTGTTTATGCAAAGATTCGAGTTGGCACAGAACAACCATCGCACATACATGTGTTTGGTACGCACCTGCAGGCCACAGCTAAAGATCATGACATCCGCATGCTGCAAGTTAGCGAAATGAGAGAATTTATCAATGGCTTTGGCATACCGGCAGAAGAGCCGGTGATACTCGGCGGCGACTTCAATGTCAGTTCAATCCAGCAACTAAGGCTTGATGACTTACTAGCAGGTGCCAACGTCGCGCTCAGGTTTGAAACGCAAGGCGTGGGTTCTAGTTCGGACGCCACCAATGGTTATCGTCAACTTCTTTCTGGATCTGAAGCCAAGCCACGACCTGAAAAAACACTGGATTATGTATTTTACCGCACGGATCACCTTCGCCCAGTGAGTCAACCCGAACTGCGAGTAATTAACCTTAAATCTAAGGCTGCCTGGACTGGGACGAGATTATTTAACCCCGATGTCGAGCTATTTGATTTATCAGATCACTACCCGGTTGCTATGGATTTTGTGTTCCCGGATCAGTCGATATGAAAAATAGTCGATGTCTCATTGATATTTTCTACACCACCACCTGGCCTCGCAAAGTTTCCTTTGTGTCTGATTCTATATTGTCCTGACGGGCTGTCTTTGGCGCTTTGCCAAGATAGTTTGGCAATCAATCCTTCGGATTCATCGTCTTGACCCCAACGAATTTTTGTCGACCAATCGTAGTCATTACCAATCTCTATCCATGATGTGCCCTGCAACATCTCAACACCCATAAAGATCTGTTCACGATCGTAAGTGGCTGTTGGATTTCCAGAGTAAAAACTGGCGGTAATGAGGTCGCCCTTCTCGTACTTTTTCTTTTCAAGGGGAATTGCGATTTCCTGACGGAGGTGTTTTGCCGATATACCAGCCTTAACCTCCTCGCTAGCCTCATACAGTTGCTGCGTCGGTGATTTACCGCGCCAATCGTCATAGGCCAGAGTGCTAATGATCTCCGATTTATTTTTTAAAGCGGCGGCCAGTTCTGCCGCCACTTGTTGGTAGGCCGGCAAGGTCCAACGGCCATGCAACGTGTGGCCCGCTTCATATTGTTGGAGAAGATATTCTTCTGGCGTCGTCACATAGCCGGCATATCCATTTGAATATCCAGCCAGCACAACATGCGTGGCCCAATCGCCGAGGTGAGCCTGTACTGTCTCTCTAAGTCTGCGCCCTGCCATCGTGGTGATTTCTGTTGGAAGTGCGAGGATGGCGACCTGCCCTATTCTTGCAATGGTGATCGAACGTATTTGCGATTGCTGCGGCGTATCACCGGCGCCGGTTACAAACAATATTGCCTTGGGTGATTGGCATTGCCTAACGGATTCAGTCCACTTCGGCACATCAAGCAAAAAACCGATCAAAAAATCCAGAAAAATACTTTGCTCGGTCATGCCTTCTCTAAACAAAAAATGTCCACCACCATCTTCAGTGGACCCTCCAGCAAAGGAATACCCGTAGGCTGAAGGACAGGTGCGTTGTACGCCAGCGCCTGTGAACTCATCCTTCACTTCATATTGTGACATATCGATATAGATCTGGCGGCTATCAAGTTCTCCCGTCAGCATCTCAGATGCATTTTCAAAGAGCGCCAGTGCTACGTCGACTTGTCGCTGGCCGATTATTTCCGTGCTATCGAAATCATCTTTACCGGGCCCCGTATTGTCTAGGTTTAGGTTAGGCGTCACGTCACCCGCATTAGTCTGCGCAAACGCAGCAACAAATTCACTATCGTTTTGGTACGTGACACCCTTTTTCCTCTCGATATTCAGAGAGGCGTATCCCTTATGATCCCCAGATATGAGTCGATTAAAAAACGTCATCGACGTCGGATGAACAGCCAGCCAATTGATCATGCCAATATCCCCCGAGTCATCGACGAATTTCAGCAAAGTCATATCTTTGTCAATGGTGTCTGCATAGCCATCGCGCTCTGACGCTGGATTCTGCTCGTAAGCAATCAACGAACGGTTGATGCCTGCATTTTCTACCCGGCCTTTGTTGACGTAGATGTTACCCGGCTGAAGGTCCTCGTGGGCTTTGATGACGGCCTGTACAATACCTTCGACGATGTTGTCGAAATGTTCAGGGTAGAAACCACCATCAAGACCATTTCTAGAGCGAGAGTGCCAATAGCCACTCGGGGTCGAGTGCGTGTGGGTCGCGCTTAAGATGACATTGTCGAGACTATAGGTTTCGCCAAATTGTTGTTGCAGACGATCCAAAACCTCTAATGTAATGTGATGTTCAATGCTTCCGATATCGACGCTAACAAAAACGATACGTTTGCCCTGATCACTATCTGCTATAATAAAGGCGCGTGCACTCTGACGAATGTGAAGCCCTTCTGAAATTTGATCTTGCCTACCAAAGCCCCAGAGTTGAATGCCAAATGCGGGACCTGTGACGTCCGCGATACCGCGTCCGATGACAAACTCATAGGGCTCTTCGCCATTGGCATTGAAGGAGGTAATTAGTGTGACAATCAACAGCGCTAATACGATTTTCATTACGGTTCTCTTAACTGAAGCTATTAGTCGACAGGCTAGTTTGTCGTGTTTAGTTCTCGTGAAAGATCAGCAATTGGTGTTTCAACGTCGTATTTCGATACATACCTTAGCCTGTGATAGCGACATAAAATTAATCCAGTGGCTTACAAACTGTTAAATCTAGAAATGTACTGGCAAGAAAATAGACCCCAGAAGTGTAAACAATGTACTGCTAGAATTTTGCGGCTTGACCAGCGCAAAAAATCAAACCTTGCGGGACAAGCACCCTATCAACAGGTACTACGCCTGCATCCTTGTCGACCGTCAAATAATGAGCATACCGCGTCAGGCGAGGCGGAACCATAATAAATGGGGTCGAATAAATGGGGTCGGAGTAAAATTTTCAATTGGCCGACATGACTTCTAGTCATTGTCTTGCTCTATACCCCAACTTCTTCTCACAGCACTGCGAGTAGTGACGTCTTCTACTTGATACAGGCGTCGATAGGATTGCTCAGTATCTAATGACTAAAAGACCCTTTCTGTGCCACGACGAAGACGCTATTTTCCTGTTGGTGTGCCGGTACATGTTGTTCAACGCGGAAATAACCGACAAGTTTGTTTTGCATCGAATCAAGATATGGCTGCCTAAGACCACGCCACAGTGTCTTAAATTTGAATGATCATCAGCAATCATCCTGCATGATCGTTCGTCGAAAAATGTGATTTATCATTCCTATCCTCACATCTGTTCCGTCGTCCTAAAGGCGCCATAAGTTTGTGCGCACAGATCCTTTGCCGCACATGTTTGGGACGAAATTCGCGCAGCCAACCCAGAACCGGTGGCTCAACGCTCGGCACGCTAATTGCTACATCACCTGTAAAACCTAACTCTAAAACCAGTTCAAATGACAATGTTAGTAGCTATGAGTGACCAAAATCCTTAAGCATCCATCCATATTGATCAAAACGCTGATGCTGGCTTGCTGCTTACTGTCGGGCGTCTCTGTGCGGGCTCATATGCTTAATATGACCAACATAGGAATCACGGTCGATGCGGAGCAGCAGGCTGTCATTACGCTGCGGATTGATCTTGGCCAATCATTGATGACGGCAGAAGACTATTGGATCGCGACCCAAGCGATAGGCTTAGAGCAACGCACACTATTACAACCCACGTTAGATCAGTTAGACCGAGATTTGACATTTTTGCTCGATGGCCGTGTCCAGCTACCGAAGCTCACCGGGTTCAAAATATCAGCCATATCACTGGCTGCCATCCAAAATCCGCTCACGCCACAAATGGCGACACTCTACTACCATTTAGATGTCAGCGGCGGCTCGAACCTGAATGTGCAGTTAGCCGATCAATTGGAAATTCCTTGGCCGTGTCTGATGAAGATCGATATTGTGGGGCAAGCTCTGCCACAGTCGCGCTTGTTAACCAATGTCGACAGGCTATCGCGCGACACGCTTCTATCTTCAAGTGCAGGCAACCTTGAGTCCGATAGGCTAGCCCAGCTGGCCTATAGCTGGTCCAGACTGACCCCAGAATTTACCTGGGTTGCTGTGGGTTTCCAGCACATTGTGCCAAACGGCCTAGATCATATGTTGTTCATCCTAGGATTGTTCTTTCTCGCCGGGGGCTGGCGCCCGCTGCTGCTGCAAGTCACGGGTTTCACGTTAGCACACTCACTTACTCTAGGTATGTCGATGATCGGCATTATCAGTTTGCCGATGAGCATTGTTGAACCGTTGATTGCGCTCTCAATTGTATACGTCGCGATCGACAATCTATTTGCGACAAAGCTAGCCCGCTGGCGATTAGTGATCGTTTGTCTGTTTGGATTGCTACATGGCCTTGGTTTTGCATCGGTGTTAGCCAACATTGGGCTGCCTCAAGATCAATTTCTCCTGTCGCTGGGCCTTTTTAATCTAGGCGTGGAACTCGGTCAGCTGGCTGTTATTGCCGGCGCCTTTCTTATGGTGGGCTGGTTCCGTCGCCAGACTTGGTACCAATCGAACATCGCACAGCCGGCAACTATTGCTATCGCAGGCACCGGCGCTTACTGGTTTCTAAAGAGGATTGCTTTTTGATGAGCTCGATCGACACAACAAACCGACCTGGTAAACCGGGCGTGATTCTCGGCATTGCCGTCTTCACCGCCAGCCTATTTATGGTGGAGCACGCCATCTCGATGGTGACCACGCCACTTGATTTTTCGACCGAGGATGCTGCTCCAGGCACCTTCCCCGATACCTGGATACATGGTTCGAAGTCTGCCATGGATAACGAGGATCCTGCAGTTCAGGTTCACGCCTATAACGACCACACCTATATCCTACGAGAAAACAAGGCTATTAATTACGAAGGCGCCTTCATGTACCTGTTGTTCGGCAACAAAAAGGCGTTGCTGATTGACCAGGGTTCAACCGCATCGCCAGCGCTGTTTCCTTTACGTGACGTCGTTGACGGCATTATTAGCGAATGGGAGGCGAAGCACGGCCAGAAAACCACGCTCATTATTGCCAATAGTCATTTGCACGGCGATCACTATGCGGCGTGGAATCAATTCGTCGACCGTCCCGATACCGTGATGGTGGGTCTCACCCATGAAGAAGTCATAGACTACTGGGGCTTTAGCAATTATCCCGAGCAACGTATCGAATACGACCTGGGCGGTCGAACCTTCATCGTGACCGGGACGCCTGGTCACCAGAGTTCAGAACTCGCCTTGTACGACACTTGGACCGATCTTCTTTACACCGGTGACATGTTCTATCGCGGTCGACTCTACCTTGAGGATTGGGACGCCTGGGCCGCCAGTATCAAGCGCGTGCGCAAGTTGGCAGATGAATACCCGGTAACCCACTTGATCAATAATCACATTGAAATGACCAACACGGCCAAGGTGGACTATCCCATTGGTACCAACTGGCAGCCAGACGAACCGCCGATGGAGATGACGCTCAAAATGCTCGATATCGCAGTTGATGCGATTGATGACGTCAACGGACCGGGTATTTACAAGTATGACGACTTCATGTTGTACAACGAGATTCCCTGGGCATACACGACAGACCAATAAGACAGGATCAAATGATGAAAATGACAATCATATTGCTGGCTCTGCTATTGAGTCAGCCAATCATGGCAGCCCTCGATTTTACAGATAGCGGCCCTGCACCGGGCAACATGCGGTTTGCATGGGTCCACGGCAGCTTGTCGGCCAAAGCCAACACTGATGTGAGAGTGCAGGTGCACCGTTATAACGAGCACACCTATATTTTGCGCCAGAACCCCGCTGTACATTGGGAAGCCCCCTTTATGTATCTGCTGTTTGGCGAGAAGCATGTGGTTTTGTTGGATACCGGTGCAACCTTGGAAGACGACTATTTTCCGCTGCGGCAGACTGTTGATGCACTTATTGAACGGTGGCAGCAGGCTAACGATATCAGTGATGTACAATTGATTGTGCTACCGCTTGGCTCTGAACTATCGCAGACAGAAGGGCTGGGTCAGTTTGAAGGTCGAGCGAACACCAGGGTTTTGGCCGCAACCGCGAGTGGTCGAAAGTCACTCATGGCTGGCCAAGATCGCATCTCCTTTGATCTTGGCGGACGAGACCTAACGTTGCTTAAAACCCCGGGTCTTGATGAGTTTGCCGTCACACTTTATGACTCCTGGACTGACCTTATGTTTACTGGGAATACCTTTTATGCCGGGCGTTTAGTGATTCGAAATTTCGATGCCTATAAAGATAGTTTAAAGCGCCTGGTAGCTTTTTCCGATGAGCTGCCTGTGAAATGGATCATGGGCGGCCGGATTGAGATGAGTGACTATCCAGGTGTCGACTATCGGTTACGCAGTAATTTTCGCCCCCGTGAACACTCGTTACAAATACCGGCGTCCTTGCTCCGGGAAGGCTATGACATTGTTCACCTCATCAATGGCACTCAGGACATTCGCATTCATGATGAGTTTATCGTCATGAATGGCGTTGGGCGCGGCGCGCGAGATCACGGTTGGCCAACCTATACCCCGGAAAGGTTCCGGCGGGTCAGGTTGCGTTAGAGAATAAATGGGGTCGGAGTAAAATTTACAATTGCCTTACATGACGTCAAGTCAATGTCTCGCTCTACACCCCAACGTCTTCTCACAGCCTTGTGAGTAGTGACATCTTTTACTTGATACAGGCGTCGATAGGATTGCTCAGTATCTAATGACTAAAAGACCCTTTCTGTGCCACGACGAAGACGCTATTTTCCTGTTGGTGTGCCGGTACATGTTGGTCAACGTGGCAATAACCGACAAATCTGTTTTGCTTCCGATGAAGATATGGCGGCCTATGTCAATTGGCTGTCAGAAGGCGCGCAGAAGTTTGGTGCTCAAATTCACGCATGGGTGCTGATGACAAATCATGTGCACTTGTTGATGACCCCTACTTCAGAGAATGCAATATCTAGGTGTATGCAGCATCTGGGTCGACATTATGTACGCTATTTTAACGATCGATTTCGAAGAACAGGCACCCTGTTTGAAGGTCAGTTCAAAGGGCATCTGGTTTTTTCTGGTCGATACTTTCTTCAATGTTGTCAATATATTGAGTTAAACCCGGTTCGTGCAGGCATGGTGGTCGATCCTGCAGATTACAGATGGTCAAGTTATGCAGCACACGCCTTCGGCCAGCGAGTAAGAATGTGGACGCCACATGTGGAATATTTAACATTAGGCTTAGATGGCGAAAATCGTCGAAAGGCCTATAGGAGCCTATTCAAAGAGGTATTGGGTGAAGATGTATTGAGCGATATCAGATTGTCGGTGAACACTGGCTTTGTGTACGGTAACGAGAAATTCCGGCGACAGGTCGAAGCGCTCGCCGGGATACCGCAATCTTTCAACAAAGAGGTCGCCCGACGAATGTCGGCAAATTGTAAATTTCACACTGACCCCATTTATCGAGGCTTTGTTTTCATGGTGCCCGGGGCCGGGGTCGAACCGGCACTTCCCAAAGGAAACAAGATTTTAAGTCTTGCGTGTCTACCAATTTCACCACCCGGGCATAGGGCATGAAAGGCGCGTAGTGTAACGATCTGAAGCCTTCGGCTCAATCCTTAGCGGAAACTAATACGAAAAAAAATCGACCATGGCGAAATTAAGACCACAAATGCATATCGCCAAAGGACAAAGCCTTGGTTATATTAAAAACTCAACGGACTTAGCGAGCAGACAACCATGAACGATGCAACCTCACCGCAAGAACAGACGTTTGAAACACTCATATACACGCTTAAAAATCATGTTGCGACCGTCACACTCAACCGGCCAGAGGCCAGAAATGCGCTGAACCGCTTGGCCTATGCCGAATTGGAAGCCGTTTTTCGGTCAATGCAGGCGGACGCGCAAGTCAGATGCATCATTATCACCGGTACAGAACCAGCGTTCTGTTCTGGTGACGACGTGAAGGAATTAATGACCGGTGACGGTAATACGGCGAGCCATCGTCTTCGCTCGGTCAGACCGGGTACAACGCCGGCTGCTCGGGTTATTTTAGACTGTGACAGGCCGATAATCGCTGCAGTCAACGGCGCCGCCATAGGTTGGGGGATGGATTTGTCTTTATTTTGTGATTTTAGGATTGCGTCAGATAGAGCCAAATTCTCCGAAATGTTTGTTAAGCGAGGTTTGGTTGCTGATGTTGGCGGTTTAACTCGTCTACCGGGGATCGTAGGTCCTCAAAAGGCAGCAGAGCTTCTTTTCACTGGCGATGTTATCGATGCGACAACGGCAAAGGAAATTGGCTTGGTTCTAGATGTTGTTCCTCATGACCTGCTATTGATTCAGGCGATGGCGCTCGCTGAAAAAATCGCTGCTAATCCGCCACTGGCGGTTCGCTATCTAAAAGAAGGTTTACGGCGGGCTTACCACGGCGAGTACGAATCAATGGGTAATTGGGTCTCTCAGACCTTGGGAACATTATTCAAAACTAAAGATCATCGCGAAGGCGTCGCCAGTTTTCTGGAAAAACGTCCGGCCAAATTCACTGGCGAATAGTTTAGTGGTTTGTGCGGCCTGAGCAAGGCCCGCACGTTAATCAGTTTTATCTGACGCGTTTGAACGCGTCATGCCAGAAGACAAATCAGGCCACGCTAATTTTAGATAACCGAACATCGACCAAAGCGTTAGACCTGCCGCGGCATAAAGCAGACCGTAACCGAAATAAACAAAATTGTTACCCTTCTCTGCACCATTAATCAACAAGCAAATGATGGCTACCATCTGGAACACGGTCTTCACTTTACCGACAACCGACACCGCCACACTGCGTCGTGCACTGTATTTAGCCATCCATTCGCGCAAAGCAGATACGACAATTTCTCTGCCTACGATGACCACAGCGGGAATGGCCAACACGGCACTAGCTTGAACTTCAACCAACAACACGAGCGCCGTTGCGACGAGCAGTTTGTCCGCAACCGGGTCCAAAAAAACGCCAAAGGGTGTTGTCTCATTTAACTTTCGAGCGAGGTAGCCATCTAACCAATCCGTCGTGCTGGCTAATGCAAAAATACCGGCAGCAGCAATATATCGCCATTCAACAGGCAGATAGAAAACGGCAACAAGCACAGGAATCAGAGCAATTCTCATGATTGTTAGAATATTTGGAACGCTGATGGGTAAATTCATTTTTGCAAACTAGTCGGTAGATTGTAAGTCTAGCAAGAACAAGGCTGTAATTAGGGCGCCTCGAACTTATCGCTGTGTTGTGGATTAACCTTTGATTCTAAGCTTGGCCAATCAACTATTATGCAGATTAGCATAAATATGATCTGCAAGCTTTCTACTAATACCTTCAACCTTCGCGAGCTCTTCACTGGCCGCACTCTCAATTCTTGCCAACCCGCCAAAATGGCGCAGCAGTGCACGACGACGCTTTGGACCGACACCGTCAATTTGCTCTAGGCTGGATTCTTTTCTCTTCTTATCCCGACGATTACGATGAGCCGTAATCGCGAATCGATGGCTTTCATCGCGTATATGCTGGATGAGATGAAGTCCAGGGTTATCAGGAGAGAGTACAATTTCTTCAGAGCCGGGCATAAATAGACTTTCGAGACCAGCTTTACGCGTCGGCCCCTTAGCGACGCCGACCAACAACACGCCACTGACTTGTAATTCCTCCATCATTTTTTCAGCTTCCTTGAGCTGACCTTTACCGCCGTCGATGAAAAGAATATCAGGCACCCTACCCTCACCCTTCTTTAAGCGGGTGTAGCGACGATTCAATGCCTGCGCCATGGCGGCATAGTCATCACCTGGTGTGATGCCATCGATATTGAAACGACGATAGTCTGATTTAAGCGGACCATTTTGATCAAAAACGACACAGGATGCGACCGTCGCCTCACCACTACTATGACTGATATCAAAGCATTCAAGTCGTTCAGGCATTTCCGGTAGATCCAATGCTTGCTGTAATGCTTCAAAGCGTTGTTGCAAATTGTTGCGATTAGCCATATGGCTACCCAGGCTTTGTTCCGCATTCGTTTGAGCCATATCAACCCAACGCTGTCGATGGCTTCGTACGGTGTCTGCAATGGTGACTTTTTTACCTAACTGACTCGACAGCACTTCTGCGATGAGTGCCTTTTCCGGTAATTTGGCATTGACGATAATCTCCTTTGGAATTTCGCGGCCACCAAAGCCATTGAGATAAAACTGAGGAATGAAGGAGCCGAGTAACTCTGATGCGTCTTGTTCCATTTTAATTTTAGGAAAGTAAGTTTTGTTGCCTAGCAGACGACCGCCTCTAACAACCATCACTAACACACAGACCGAACCTGGGTTGTAAACAGCGGCGACGATATCAATATCACCGGCGTCATTCATGACATATTGCTGCTCCTGCATGCGTTGTAAATGCGCAATCTGGTCTCGATAAATTGCGGCGCGCTCAAATTTAAGTGCGGCTGATGCGGCGTCCATTTTGTCTGCGTAGTTATCTAGCAGATCGCGATTCTTACCTTCCAGAAACATGGTCGCGTGAGTGACATCCTCGGCATATTCCTCTTTGGAAACCAGACCACAACAAGGTCCTGAACAACGTTTAATTTGATACTGCAGACATGGGCGCGATCTGTTCTTAAAAAAACTGTCTTCGCATTGTCTTACACGAAATACTTTCTGCAGAATATTCAAACTGTCACGGACAGAATACGCACTGGGGAACGGGCCAAAATAACGCCCCTTTTTACGCTGGACGCCTCGATGAAAACCTAACCGTGGGAACTCATCTTGGTTCGACAGAAAAATATAGGGATAGGACCTGTCATCTTTGAAAACAATATTGTACGGCGGGTGTAATTCCTTGATGAGGGTTTGTTCAAGCAGCAGCGCTTCAGTTTCACTGGTGGTAACAGTGACTTCGATATGGCTGATCTTTGCAACCAAAGCCATGGTTTTTCCATCCAGCGCTGTGGTTCCGAAGTAACTTGATACTCGGCTCTTAAGATTTTTTGCCTTGCCAACGTACAATATGGATTCTTGACTATCGAACATTCGATAGACACCTGGCCGATGGGTCAGATGATTTAAGAACGTCTTGTGATCAAAATTTGTCATACAAACTATTAAAGGTACTTGTTTTGATGGTGATTGCGACAATATCTACGGCGTGACAATAGTCGGTTAATTCTTATCAACGGTAGCCATTGTTCTATCGATTGGAGCACGCACTTTACTCTACCCGCGGACACAATCAATTGCTGATTGCACCGCATCGATAAACATCGCTTCAGTCAACCGCCCGGTCTGTGTGTTGTAGCGGCTACAATGATACGAATCAATTAGCCACTGGCCCTCAGCCAGTTGATGAATATTACCATGAGAAAAAGCATAGTCTCGCGGCTTCAGACCGAGCGCTTTAAGCACCGCACGATGGGCAACACCACCTAAAGCGAGAATGGCACGCTTGTTGGTATGCTCGAAATGAACGTTGATCTCAGGCTTTAGGAATTTTTGGCAGTTGTTAATCTCTCGACTTGAAGGACTATTGTTCAACGGTAAGCATTTCACCGCATTCGATATGCGAACCATCGACGCCGCAGACAATTGCGTCAGCACACGATTCAACATATCCCCTGATGCATCGCCAACAAACGGAATGCCCGATTTATTGGCACCGTGCAATCCTGGTGCTAGCCCGATGATGAGTAAGGGCGAGTCAAGTTCGCCATAAGCAGGTACGGGTAAGTTCCAGTAGTCGGGATACTGAACTCTGAGCTTCGCTAAATAATGTCGCAAACGGGGACAATGTCGACAGGCGAGTAAGTCTTGCGGCGGATAAGGTAACTTCATGCGTCTAGCGTTACTCCGACGCAAGCGAAAGTCAATTGCGACTGACTTATCTGACTTAGCGGTGGTCGTAAGAATTGACCGATGCAGCCGAACGATTAAAGCTAACTATTAAGGGTAGCGATTAGCGTTAACCATTAACTACTAACCACTAACCACTAACCACTAACCATTAGGGGTAACAATTACTCAATCACTCAACCACTGATGGCTTCTGCTGTAATAATGCCGTACTTGATGGCCATTTTTGTTAAACTAACGTCGTTGTGAATGTCGAGTTTTTCGAAAATTCGATATCGATAGCTGTTAACGGTCTTCGGACTTAATGAAAGTTTCTGGGAAATATATGGCACCTTGCTGCCATCTATCACCATCAGTGTAATTTGCATCTCCCTACTGGATAGACATTGAAAGGGGTTAGTATCGTTGTCTTTATAGGGGTCCAGCGCGAGCTTTTGCGCAATATCTGAGGCGATATAACGCTGACCGAGTACAACTTTTCGAATTGCACGAACCATTTCATCAACATCAGCTCTTTTCGTTAAATACCCCGCTGCGCCGATTTTCAGAAGATTTGAGGGATAAGGCTCTTGTTCATGGATAGTTAGAATCACGATCTTGAGTTCAGGGTCGACGCGTAAGCAACGCCTTGTGGCTTCTAGACCACCTATACCGGGCATCTGCAGGTCCATAAGCACAATATCTGGCTTCAAATCACGCACCAGGTCAATCGCTGCTTCTCCGGATGCCGCCTGCCCTACTACCTGAAACCCATCAACATCGTCGAGTAATCGCGATGTACCCACTCTGACCAGCTGATGATCGTCAACAACAATAATCCTAATCATGTTTACTCCTAGAATGTTCGCTAATGGCAATGTTTTGATTATCGCTTCTGGCTGCTCTTAAGTACGCTAGGTACGATAAGTACGATAAGTACGATAAGTACGATAAGTACGATAAGTACGATAAGTACGATAAGTACGATAAGTACGATAAGTACGATAAGTACGATAAGTACGATAATCCTCTATCAGGTGAAATTAAAGTATGCCGTTAACAACTAACGAGAGAGTCTGGCCCGGTTCTGTGGGCGATATCACTTACAAATCATCATTTGTGTGAAAGTTGAGGGTAAAACGAGCGTATTGGGATCTTGCGAGGGATTAGTTACGTTTGCCAGATAGCGCGGTACTTGTGCTGAGTCGATGTTTAATTGATCGTTAAATGGCAGGATTTGAGCAAACATTAAACCGATGCGGGATATTATCCCGCATCGTTTAAACAACGCTCTTATTAAACTGACTTGATTGGACTTAACGCAACGTTGCCAGAATTGCGCAAACGCGATATCCAATATCACATCACTTGGCTGACAATTTAATCAGATGTAAATGACTGTAAGCCGGTTTGTGCCCGACCAAGGATCAGCGCATGAATGTCATGTGTGCCCTCATAAGTATTCACAGTTTCAAGATTCATCGAATGTCGAATGACATGATATTCGTCTGAAATCCCGTTTCCACCGTGCATGTCTCTCGCCATACGGGCAACGTCTAAAGCTTTGCCGCAATTATTACGTTTCATCAGAGAGATCACTTCGACAGGACAATTGTCATCGTCCATCATACGCCCGATACGAAGCGCGCCTTGCAGACCGAGCGTAATCTCTGTTTGCATATCCGCTAACTTCTTCTGAACTAGCTGATTTGCGGCAAGAGGACGACCAAATTGCTTTCGCTCCATGGTGTATGTTCGCGCTGCATGCCAACAGAATTCGGCAGCACCCATTGCGCCCCATGAAATTCCATATCTGGCCTTGTTTAAGCAGCCAAACGGACCGGCTAAGCCCTTTACGTTCGGTAGCAAATTTTCTTCCGGCACTTCGCAATCAGCAAGCACAATTTCGCCGGTGACGGATGCGCGTAGGCTGAATTTACCTTCGATTTTAGGTGTTTCAAAGCCAGGCATACCACGTTCAACGATGAAACCTCGGATTTTCCCTTCGAGTTTAGCCCAAACAACGGCAATATCAGCGATAGGTGAATTGGTTATCCACATTTTTGCGCCATTGAGTAAGTAACCACCGTCTGTTTTCTCTGCACGCGTGATCATACTGCCCGGATCAGAACCATGATCGGGTTCTGTCAGACCAAAGCAGCCAACCCATTCACCTGTTGCAAGCTTAGGTAGATACTTCTCACGTTGCTCTTCACTGCCATAGGCATAGATCGGATGCATAACCAGAGAGGACTGAACACTCATTGCTGACCGATAACCACTATCGACTCGTTCAACTTCCCGCGCGACAAGACCGTAGGAAACATAATTGACATTGGCACAGCCGTACTTCTCAGGAATCGTTGCACCTAAGAGCCCAAGCGCGCCCATCTCAGTCATAATCTCTCGATGAAAGTGCTCATCACGAAATGCTTGTTTGACACGCGTTTGAAGCTTGTCTTGGGCATAATCACGCGCCGTATCTCGTATCAGACATTCGTCTTCGGTTAGTTGATCATCTAGAAAAAATGGATCGTCCCATTTGAACCCAGCCATACTGCTTCACCTTGAAAATTGAAATCGATTGTTGAACTGCTCTGTAGCGATTTTGGACCGCCGCGCTTACAATGCTCGCGCCTGTCCATCGAAGCGCGGCATTATATAGCCTGCGTCGCTGAACCGACAGCTTCGACGACAAATATCATCGACATCTATCGATTGCCGAATAATTTCCGCAATCAGTAGCGATAAAATACGACCAATGACGACAAATGGATTTTCTTATGGCTCTTGATACCGAAACGCTTAACCAACTACTTGATACCGTTGACAAATTTGTTACCCAGCGACTCCGACCGCTAGAGTCGCAAGTTGGCGCTGATGATGCGATTCCAGCTGAGGTCATCCAAGAGATGCGCGATTTGGGTCTATTCGGACTCACAATTCCCGAAAACTATGGCGGGCTTGGTTTGAATATGTCTGAAGAAGTTGCCGTTGCTCAGGTGTTTGGACATACGTCGCCGGCATTTAGATCGGTCTTTGGTACAAACGTGGGTATCGGTTCCCAATCTCTAGTGATCGATGGTACCGAAGAGCAGAAACAGAAATACCTGCCGAAAATGGCGACGGGTGAAATCATTGGTTCTTTTTGCCTGACAGAACCCGAAGCAGGCTCGGACGCGGCGTCGGTCAGAACGACCGCCAAGAAACAAGGCGATGTCTATGTAATCAATGGTACGAAGCGCTACATCACGAATGCCCCTATAGCGAACCTGTTTTCAGTATTTGCTCGAACCGACCCCACTCAAGCCGGCTCTCGTGGTGTCTCCGCTTTCCTCGTTGAAGCAGACTCAAAAGGTATTGAGCTCAGCTCGCCCTATCGGAAAATGGGCCAGCAAGGGACCTATGTTTGCGATGTCATATTCGATGATGTTGAAGTCCCTGCTGAAAACCTGATCGGTGGCGACGAAGGTGTCGGTTTTCGGACAGCGATGAAGGTGCTCGACAAGGGTCGGTTGCATATCAGCGCGATAAGTATTGGTATTGCAGAACGGCTGATCGAAGACAGCATTAAGTACGCGCTAGAACGTAAACAGTTCGGCCAGGCGATCGCCGAGTTTCAACTGATTCAAGCGATGCTGGCTGATAGTCAAACCGATACCTACGCGGCCAAATGTATGGTCGCAGAAACAGCAAGACGTCGTGATGCGGGTGAAAATGTCGCAGCGCTCGCCGCCAGTTGCAAGTTGTTCGCGACAGAGATGGTTGGCCGGGTTGCTGATCGAGCAGTGCAGATATTTGGTGGTGCAGGTTATGTCGAAGACTATGGCATAGAGCGTTTCTACCGAGATGTGAGACTTTTTCGTATCTACGAAGGCACATCGCAAATACAACAAACAGTTATTGCCAAGGATATGATACGCAGGTACAGCTAGATATAGCTTTAGATTTCAGCTCTAAAATATTGTTATATAATGATATTTATAGCGTTAACTTCTGGAACACCTAATGCCGTCAGCATCCAACTGGCAGGTTTATGATGCGTGTCTGTAGACCTCAGAACCTAGAAAAATGTACCCTACACATTGAGAGCGAGATACTGTTTGATGCATCTGATCGTCCAGTTTGGAGACCGACCTAAATGAAGGGATACTCTACCCGTGAAGTTTCTGAACTACTGGATCTTCCAGAGGCAGTTATTCGTGACGTAGCACGGGGTATTCTCGACCCAGATCGCGGCTCTAATCAACATTTTCGCTTCAGCTTCCAAGATATTGTTGTGTTAAGGACGGCCAAAGAACTTCTCCATTCAGGCGTTCAGCGGAGCAAAATCAACCGCAGTCTGTTTGAATTGCAAAGGCAATTACCCTCCAATCGACCGCTGACGGCCTTACGTATTTCCGGCGACGGTGGTGTCGTCGTGATTCGTGATGAAGAGCAGGTATACAATCCAGTAAGCGGTCAAATTCATTTCAATTTTGCCATCTCAGATCTTGCTGGCACAGTTGCACCACTCGCCCGCAGAGCAGCAGAGGATGCGGAGTCCAGAGACCAGTTAACGAGCGACGACTGGTTTGATCTTGGTGTCGATTTGGAAGCTGTAAGCCCGGAGGATGCGCCAGCGGCGTATCAGAGAGCTTTGGAGTTAGAAGCTGATCATTCTGATGCGCACGTTAATCTTGGCAGACTACTGCAAGAGGCTGGTGAACATGAATCTGCCGAGGATCACTACAAGCAAGCACTGGCGTCAGAGCCAGATAATGTTCTCGCCGCCTTTAACCTTGGCACTTTATTAGAAGACTTTGGACGGATCAACGATGCGATAGATGCTTACAAACTCGCCAACTCATTTGCGGACGCTCACTACAATCTATCGCGCTTATACGAGTTGGTTGGTCAACACACCAAAGCCCTCAAGCATCTAAAAACCTACCGAACATTGCTCGACCAACATTAAATATAATCGCTTGTGTCGATGATGGATGCCGTCACTAGTGTAAACCGGCAGGAAACGATTCAAGTTCAACCCGCAGCGTTCTTTTACCTAACATCTGAAGGCGTCCGTGCAGTCGCTCCGCTCCCTCCACCGTATATTCAAACCGGTATTCTCGCCAAACCCGCCAGCTGTGTCGTTCATCCCGACTGAGTGACAAACGAATTTGGTGAACGGTCTGATCAAGTAACTGTACCTCACACAATTTGCACTCTCTTTGCGCAATTGTGGTGGCCATTTCCTTACAGCGCATCGACTCAAGAAAATACAGACCGTAGGCAGGCATTAAAATCACTAGGATCAGTTCGAGCATTCAGTATTAGCCGTCAAAATTAATCATTTACGCACTATTTTTTTGTATATGCACATCAGAGCATATTTTAACGCGTCCGCCCTTAACAAAGGCAGAACAATCGCGTATATTTCGCGCTGCGTTGGAGGGGTGGCAGAGTGGCCGAATGCACCGGTCTTGAAAACCGGCGAGTGTAATAGCTCCGAGAGTTCGAATCTCTCCCCCTCCGCCACTTTAATTCTGCTGACCACTGGCATTAACCACGCCTTGCATAGATCTAATCATAGACCCATGCACCGAACCACCCAGCGCGTTTAGACAAGTCTATTTCATTCGAAAAGCGCAACGTATCCCAAATAATCATTAGCAATAAATCTCGGCCGTCCGCTGTATTTTAATGAACGCCCGGCTTATCTAGAGTGCCGGGTAGCTAATCGTAAAATCAACCCAAGCAAAGTGTTGCGGCGTTGCAAACTCTTAGGCGCGGTTATGAGTACTCAAATGCGGGCCGCCATCATTATTGCGATAGAATTTCAGCAAACCGGCCTCCAGAATCACACATTTAAGGGTAATTTTTAGTATACTGCCGCCACAAAAATAACTGCCCTTTTGATTGCCGGGAGCCACAAACCCTCCGGTAGGCGTAACTTTGGTTATCAACCAATACAAAAAAGTGGGAAAACATGACTGACAAGAAATCTAAGATCATCTATACCTATACAGACGAAGCGCCAGCACTTGCGACGCATTCTTTCTTACCCATCATCGAAAAATTTGCAGCTTCTGCAGAAGTTGAGATTGAACTAAGTGATATCTCTCTTGCGGCGCGAATTCTCTCTGCATTTCCTGACAATCTGACCGACGAACAAAGGGTGCCTGACTCACTCGCAGAACTCGGTGCACTGACGAGCGATTCAGAAACGAACATTATCAAGCTGCCAAACGTCAGCGCCTCGATACCGCAATTGGTCCACGCAATTACTGAATTGCAGGAACACGGTTACAACATTCCTGACTACCCGGCGGAACCTTCAACCAAAGCAGAAACGTTAATCAACAAAATCTACTCTTCGGCATTAGGCAGTTCAGTTAACCCAGTGCTTAGAGAAGGAAACTCCGATAGACGCGCGCCAGCTTCCGTAAAGCAATTCGCAAGAAACCATCCACACTCGATGGGAAAATGGAGTCAATCGTCACGTACACACGTTGCACACATGCGCCACGGTGATTTTTACCACAGCGACAAATCAACGGTTATTGAAAAAACGGGTATGGTCAGCATTCAACATACCGCCAAAGATGGCACGGTTACTGTGCTGCGGGATGATGTACCGGTTACTGAAAGTGAAATCATTGATGGCACTTTTATGAGCGTCAAAGCTTTACGCACATTTCTTGAAGAGGAAATGGAAGGCGCAAAGAATGCAGACTTGCTGTTTTCGCTCCACCTTAAATCCACCATGATGAAAATCTCTGATCCCATCATTTTTGGACATGCGGTAACCGTTTATTTTAAAGATGCATTCGACAAGCATGCAGAAACGTTTGAGAAACTCGGTGTTGACCCAAGTAACGGGCTAGCCAGTGCGTATGAGAAAATAAAAGATTGCGGCTTCTCCTTGCGTAATGAGATTGAAGCTGATCTTCGTGCTTGCTACGAAAATCGTCCAGAAACAGCGATGGTAGACTCTGATCGCGGCATTACTAATCTGCACGTACCTAGCGATGTCATCGTAGATGCATCGATGCCAGCAATGATCCGCTTAGGCGGAAAGATGTGGGGTACCGATGGCAAACTTAAAGACACAAAAGCCATCATCCCAGATAGCTGTTATGCGACGATGTATCAGGAAGTGATCAACTTTTGTAAGCATCACGATGCATTCGACCCTACAACGATGGGCTCAGTACAGAATGTCGGTCTAATGGCGCAAAAAGCTGAAGAATATGGTTCACACGACAAGACCTTCACTCTGGCTGCCGATGGCGATATGCGCATCGTTGATGCTGATGGACAAGTACTCATTGAACACCTTGGTTTGGATGCCGGTGATATCTGGCGCATGTGCCAAACAAAAGATGCGCCTATTCAAGATTGGGTCAAGCTCGCTGTTAATCGTTCTAGAGCATCGGGTATCCCTGTTGTTTTCTGGCTTGATCCGCATCGCGGACACGACGCGCAAATGATCAAAAAGGTTAAAAAATACCTGAAAGATCATGATACTGAAGAGCTTGATATCCGCATCATGTCGGTAGATTTGGCGACAAGACACACACTTGAGCGCTTACGTCATAGTGAAGATACGATATCCGCAACGGGTAACGTGCTACGTGACTACCTGACAGACTTGTTCCCTATTCTCGAGTTGGGCACCAGTGCCAAGATGCTGTCTGTCGTACCTCTTATGGCGGGCGGTGGCTTGTTTGAAACGGGCGCAGGTGGTTCGGCACCGAAACATGTGCAGCAGTTTGTTGAGGAAAATCACCTTCGTTGGGATTCACTCGGTGAATTCTTAGCATTGGCTGTTTCACTTGAAGATGTTGCTGAAAAGACGAGTAATGCGCGAGCAAAAATACTGGCGACAACACTCGATATTGCGACGGGTAAATTGCTGGACTTAAATAAGTCACCTTCACGCAAGACCGGTGAAATTGATAACCGTGGCAGTCATTACTTCCTCGCGCGGTATTGGGCGGAAGCGATTGGTAACCAAGACGAAGATACTCAAATGCGCGATGATTTCAAGCAGCTCGCTGCAGATCTCGAAAGCAATGAGGATGCAATTTTGAGTGAATTGATTGATATCCAAGGCGGCAAGGTTGACCTTAAAGGTTACTATCAGCCAGATCCGAAATTAGCCGACGAAGCGATGCGCCCTAGTGCAACGTTAAATAAGTTAATCGATGGCTAGTCATGCTTTGCTGCAGTACGCGTAATGAGTACTGTTTGAGCAGGACACAGAGCAAAAAGCCCGTAAGATTCAAATCTTGCGGGTTTTTTTTTGCCTAAATAGGTCTTTGCGATCAAATCGTTGAGGTCGTTACACGATTATCTTCTACCTCGAACCAGCCTGCCAGGCAAAGCATCTGTCGGCTGACCATTGCGGTAGGTCACTTGACCGTGGCAAATAGTCGCAAGATATCCTTGCGTCGTTTGCTCTAGACGCTTACCACCGGCTGGCAGGTCATTCACCATTCGAGGCGGATCCGAGGCTAACGTATCAAAGTCGATGACATTAATATCTGCTCGCTTACCAACCACCAATCGACCTCGATCAAACAGGCCAACAGCCGCTGCTGTGTCGCTCGATTGAGCTTTGACCAAGGTCGGCAAATCGATCAGTTCACCACGGGTACGGTCACGGCCCCAATGGGTCAACAGATAGGTGACAAAGCTCGCATCGCAAATCGTGCCGACATGCGCGCCGCCATCGCCCAAGCCCATGACGGTGTTCTCTTCTAGAATCATTTCACGACAGCAATCTAAGTTGTCTTGCGCATAATTTGCAAAAGGCGTGTATAGCATCTGCTGGCCGTCATTCATCAGCATAGCGTCCAAAGCTAAGGACTCCGCAGATACACCAGCGCGACGGGCTTGTGCGCCTAAACTATCTTCAGGAGCGGGCTCATAGTTCGGCGGATCGCCAAGTAACCACATCTTGTCAAAGTTAGTGAGTAGCAATGCGGGACCTGACGAGGAGATTTGTTCAGACAACAATTGTGCTCTAAAGGCTTCATCCTGAAGACGCGCGACCTTCTCCTGCAGGGGTAGTCCCGCAATGTCTCGATACGATGGCAGCTGGATAAAGGGGTTCAAGGTACAATTTAATCCCATCAATATGCCAATGGCCCGCGGCGCCACCTGCCCTTTTATGTTAAGCCCCTGTTGGTTCGCCTTATCAATCCTGCTGAGCAAAGCCTTCCAGCCTTGCGGGTTAATGCCTTGTGCCAAGGAAATGGTCATTGAGGTATTGGCCGCTTTCGTCATCGCCATCAATGTCTCAAATTCTTCGTCGATATCCTTGAAATCAGAAATCATTTCAAGCACTCCGGCACCTGCGTTGTTTAGGGCTTCGCCGATGCCAACCAACTCATCCTTAGCGGCTGTTAACGATGGCGTTGGGTCACCGGTAGAACTCTTATGGTTCAGCGTTCGAGAGCTGCTGAAACCTAATGCGCCCGCGCGCATCGCCTCTTCCGTCAGTTGTTTCATTGCAAGAATATCGTCGGCGGTTGCGGGCTCTCTATTCGCGCCTCGCTCGCCCATGACGTAAACCCTTAATGCTGCGTGAGGCAGTTGCGCAGCAATATCCATATCAAACTGTCGTTTCTCAAGAAAGTCCATGTAATCTGGAAAGGATTCCCAACTCCAGGGTAGACCCTCGTGCAGAGCAACACCGGGAATATCTTCGACACCTTCCATGAGCTTCACTAAAACATCGTGGTCTGCAGTTCTGACGGGCGCAAAGCCAACACCACAATTACCCATGACAACGGTCGTAACCCCATGGTGGCTTGAGGGGTTCATGCGGGAAGCCCAGGTCGCCAGTCCATCATAATGCGTGTGAATATCCACAAAGCCCGGTGTGACTAAAGCACCAGAGGCATCAATGACTTCGCCTGCAGCCGCACAATCCGCTTCGTTAATCGAGCCAATTGAAGTAATCAAACCTGCTGTAACACCGATGTCCGCTTGGTATTCGGCAATTCCGGTTCCATCAATTACCTTGCCATTTTTTATGATTAGATCGTAGCGCGCCATAGTCGAAACACCTTTGAAATAAGACCATTATACTCACGTAATAAAGTGACAAACCAACCTTAATATTGCTGCAAACCAAGCAATTACTGAATCGTACTTTGATTGTGTCGGCGCCTAAAATTGGGTAGCGTAGAGCCTCAACATAAGCCAGTTACTGATGCTGAAAGACTTAATCAGAATTTTCAAGGGAGTAGTAGATTGCAGTCATTTTCCATCAAGGACCTGATAGGCGAGATTGATAACCCTAAGATCGCCTTTCGCGGTGCGCTGGATTTTGATCATCGAAATAATGGCATCAGTCCACGCCGTCTTCCTAGCTGGACTCGACACCAAGTGCCACAAATGATGGACGTCATGGTGCGAATGCCCTCGGGCGTAAGGCTGATATTTGAAACGGATGCTACGCAGGTAACCCTTAGCGGTTTAGCAACGAATATGGTGACACCGCCTGCAATGAAACGTGATGTTGTAATGAACCTAGAGGTTAATGGTCAACTCTTCATCAGCCGCAATGACGAGGGCAATACAATTGAACTAGACCCTGTAAATAGTGGCGCCTTTGAACTGAAACGTGGTTCGGCTGCGCAGTGGAACTTCTCTGGGTTACCAAGTGGCAATAAGCGATGTGATATATGGTTACCGCACAATGCTTTCATCGAACTACACGAGCTATCGATTGATGCTGGAGCCACTCTAGATTCACCTTGTGCGTCTAAAAAACCGAAATGGCTGCACTATGGCAGTTCAATCAGTCACTGCATGGAAGCTGACCAACCCGCACTTATTTGGCCAGCCGTTGCAGCCCGAATCGCTGATGTCGATTTACAAAGTCTTGGCTTTGGTGGGCAATGCCACCTTGATCAGTTTGTGGCTCGGACAATAAGAGACTCCGATGCCGACCTCATCAGCATCAAAACAGGCATAAACATCGTTAATATGGATTCGATGCGGGAACGCATTTTTCAGCCGGCGTTGCATGGTTTCCTAGATACTATCCGAGAGGGCAAACCTGACACGCCTATCACGCTAATCTCACCGATATACTGTCCTAGCGCAGAGACAGCGCCGGGACCGACGATTACAAATGCCAATGGGAAATTCATTACACTGGCTGGACATGATGAAATACGAGACGGTTGCATGTCATTATGCAGAGTCAGAACGTTGATGACGCAGTTAATCGATGCTCGCAATGATCCCAATCTTAGTTACGTTAACGGTCTTAAACTTTTTGGACAGCACGACGCCATGGACCTGCCCGATGACCTGCATCCAAATCCAGCGGGTTATGTAAGAATGGGCGAACGATTTGCTGCTATGCACTTGGCGCAGCAGGCACAAACGATTTCGCTATCGAGAAATTAGTACCCAAACTTATTGGTTTAGAAGAGGATGACATTAAAATGGAAATTCGATCTTTAACACCGCATATCGGCGCTGAAATTGTTGGCGTCGATCTATCTAAAACCCTAAGCAATGAAGAGTTTGCTGATATTCATCAAGCCCATCTCGACTGGAAAGTGCTGGTTTTTCGCGATCAAAAGCTGAATCAAGAGGATCACAAAGCGTTCGGCAGACGGTTTGGTAAATTGCACGTCCATCCTATGAACTATAAAGGTACCGGCGATCCTGAGATTCTGCAGGTCAAAACGACGGCCAAATCAGCTTATACAGCAGGCAATGGTTGGCATACCGATGTGACTTGTGACGAATACCCGCCGATGGGTTCCATGTTATACATTACAGAAACACCTGCCGGTGGTGGCGGCGACACCTTATACGCCGATATGTATCTTGCTTATGAGTTACTCTCCGACCCCATGAAAGAAATGTTAGAAAAATTAGTTGCGGTGCACGACGGTGCCATTCCCTATGTAGGCGCCTACAAATCAACGCCACCAGAAGGTGGCTATCCGAGACACGAACACCCCGTCATCACGACGCACCCCGAAACTGGCAAAAAAGTGCTCTATGTTAATCCCGGATTCACTTCGCACATCAAAGGTCTAACAGCAGCAGAGAGTCGCGCTATGCTCGATATGTTATATAAGCATGTCGCTCAGACACCAAGACTAACCTGCAGAGTGATATGGGAACCCAATACCCTGACTTTCTGGGATAACCGCTGCACGCAGCACCATGCCGTATGGGACTACCATCCAGATTCCCGTTATGGCGAGCGTGTTTCGATCGTTGCCAACGAAAGACCGGCCTAAGTTTTTCTGCAGGGAGTTTGTTGCTGTGCTACCGCAAGTTACACGCACATATAAAAACCATCATCTCGACTCAAGCCGTTGGGACCTTTATCGTCCGCGTAGTAACGATGTCATCATCGCAACGGCCTATAAGTCAGGCACAACGTGGACACAGAATATTTTTTACGAACTTTTGTACGGTGATGAGACGCAAAAGCCTAGCCCGGACTCTGTCAACGTTTGGCCAGATGCTGACTTCAGGGGGCTTAAAAGAGATGCCTTGAAAACTTGGCTAGATGGGTTTGAAGCTCAGCGCTATATCAAGAGCCACATACCATTGGACGGCCTTCCCTACTACGAGCAGGTGAAGTACGTGATTGTCTGCCGTGATCCGAGGGATGTATTCATGTCGCTGTTCAATCATGTTTCGAGATATACACCTGAATTTTATCAAATGCTCAATGATCCCGCGCGACTCGTAGGTCAACCAATGCCAAAGATATCATCGAATCCGCGGGAGGTTTGGCGGCAATGGATATCAAAGGGCTGGTTTGATTGGGAAACAGAAGGCTATCCTATGTGGTCTAACATGCATCATACCCAGACCTTTTGGAATTTTAAGCATCTGCCAAACTTTCTATTTCTGCACTATAACGACATGTTGTCCGACCTTAGTGGCGCTGTAGCAAAGCTTGCAGCCTTTAGTGGCATCGAAGTAGATCGTCAAAAAATAGCGCGGGTCGTCGAAGCGACGACTTTTGAGAAGGTAAAGCAAAAAGCCCTCGCGCTGAAAAATGATCGTATGGCGAGTACTTTTGAAGGTGGCCAGGCGCAGTTTATCTTCAAAGGCACAAATGGTCGTTGGAAAGATATCTTCACGGACCAAGACCTTGATCTCTACGAGGCAGCTAAACAAAGGGTGCTCTCCGAGGACTGTGCTCGCTGGTTGGAACAAGGCGGGGTTGCTGCATAAAGGATTCCTAAGCAGCCCCTGTCTTCAATTGGGACCGATTCGGGCGTGATTTATCACCGATTGGGTGTCGGCTAGGTTTCAACAATAGCAAACGGCAAGCTTGTCTTTGCCGTACCGCTTGCTCACACCTTCGCGCCGATAATGGTGTTGGCGTAGTTATTCTCTCCACGGTTGTAATGCGATAGTCTATGACCTATTTGATTGGCGGGAAATTTAGCTGTGGCGAAAGATGTAGATGCAGATGTAATTGTCGTTGGCGCTGGTTTTGCTGGCATGTACGCCATTTATCGGTTTCGACAGGCGGGTTTGAAGGTCAAAGTGTTGGAGGCAGGCAGTGACGTCGGCGGAACATGGTACTGGAATCGCTACCCTGGGGCTCGCTGCGACGTACCCAGTATCGAGTATTCTTTCGGGTTCTCTCCTGAACTTGAACAGCAATGGAACTGGCCTGAGGTGTTCTCTGCCCAACCCGATATTCTTTCCTATGCAGATCATATTGCCGAACGATTTGACCTTCGCAGAGACATCCAGTTTAACACTCGAGTCTCTTCAGTAGAGTATCAAGAAGCGCAAAACCTTTGGCACCTATCCACAGAACAGGGAGAGTCTTTCAGCGCCAAATTCTGCGTGATGGCAACGGGCTGTCTTTCAGTACCCAACAAGCCGGATATAGCGGGTGAAGAAACGTTCAAAGGGCGAACGTTACACACGGGCCTCTGGCCGAAAGAAGATGTTGACCTGACAGGCCTTCGCGTTGGCGTTATCGGTACTGGCTCCTCCGGTGTACAGGCGATTCCAGAACTTGCCCAGCAAGCCGGACATCTGACCGTATTTCAACGTACGCCGGTATATACGGTACCCGCTAACCGCAAAGCGATGCGATCTCAGGTCGAAGCGACCTTTAAGGAAAACTATTCCGAAATCCGCGAAATGCAACAGAAAAATGCCGGCGGGGTTTCAAATTTCAGTCCTTCAAGGGCTAACGCTGCTATCGACAACGGAGCCGACAAACCAACCCCCCCTAGATCTACGCCCACGATTAATGCATTGGGAAAAGAAGCCATACAGACATTAATCGACGAACGCGGCTTAGGCGTACTGTTGGGCTTTCGGGATCTATTAACAGACCCAGGCGCGAATGAAATTGCGAACGAGTTGTACCGGGAAAATGTTCATCGGCAAGTAACGGACCAAGAAACCGCGAAGCATTTGTTAACTGAAAAATTTGGATTCGGCTGCAAACGGCAGGTTCTGGATCGCGATTACTACGCAACTTACAATAGAGACAATGTCACACTGGTCGATGTTCGCGATTCACCGATTATAAGAATTACGGAAACTGGACTTGAGACCTCTACAGGCCACACTGAGCTGGATGTTCTGGTGTATGCAACAGGCTTCGATGCGATGACGGGGGCGCTAACCCGAGCAAACATAAAGGGTCGCCAAGGCATGCCTTTAACGGATAAATGGGCTTCAGGACCCGTCACTTATCTTGGCTTACAAATGCAAGGCTTCCCGAATCTGTTCACCGTGACAGGTCCCGGCAGTCCATCAGTTCTGTGTAATATGCTGGTGGCGATCGAACAGCACGTCAACTGGATCGCCGATTGCATTACCCATCTTCGAGACAAGCATATCGACACAATTGAACCGCTGGAATCGTCTGAACGCGATTGGATACAGCATGTCAACGAGGTGTCCGAAGGCACAATGTACACGGCGCCGAATTGTAATTCCTGGTATCTGGGCGCAAACATAGAAGGTAAAACCAGAATTTTTATGCCCTACGTTGGTGGCTATCCTCGCTACAAGACCAAGTGTGATCAAGAATCTGAGTCCGGATATGCGGGCTTCCTCTGCACATCCTCGTAGCTCGGGTATGGAGAATTCGCTCGTCGTTCTCATCATGTCACTTAATCGACCGGCATTAACGTTTAGGTTTTAAGCGCCGTTAATGATCATGCGTGGGCGCTTCGGTTATTGCTGGACCGACGTTGAAGTCTTTTCTGATTAATTTAGCGCCACGATGCCAGATCTCGAAGGTCCAAGTGCCGGGTACCATCTCCCATGCTTCATCAAACCCGTAACCATGCAGCGTTGTCTCGCCGACTATCACCTTGTAGGTTTCTTCGGATTCGGTGTACACCTTTCCTGAGGGACTCACCAGTCCACCTTCTGGAAACCGGATGACGCTTCTGACTTCGATCTTGGCGCCTATAGGCGTGGTGTTTATTAAATACTCAAAACCGAAATTAATACCGACTTGCATGGGAATCTGACGAGTGATTGATTCAAATCTGACACGGGTGACAAGATCCAAGGGAGGCGAGCTTGACGTCGACTCACGGCGACGTTGGTTAAAATTAGATTGGAATACCCCGTAACCGGTCATTTCAGCCGCACTGATCACATAATCTTCCCCAGCGTTTGCAGATGTGCTCCCTAGCAATGCGATGAATCCAATGGATAAATACACGCTGAAACTCAACAGAGATGTAACTTTTATCATTAACTGTTATCCGAGTATGAAAATTTTGGGGTGTTCCGCGACCCTATCCAATACCGATAAGAAATGACACTTTTAGCGAACTTTTTGGTCTCGTTCGCTGTCCAATAAAATAAGGTTAACAAGACAGGCAGCGCGTCGTAAGCTGAGTAAAAGCGGCTCGCCTTTTGAGGACCAAGCAAGCCTAACTTCAACGCTTCCAACCAGCAACTCGGAAAGACCTTATAGCCCGTATTGGTAAGGCTTTCAAAGATTCGTCATACAGCTTGCTTTTAGTTCCTAGAGCCGTAAAATTTTACTCGCAGTAATGATCAATGAATACAATACATCAGCATCCGAACTGCAGATGTTGCATTTAGACGCATTAATCAAGGCCTTATGGGTTAAATGATAAGGCCTTACTTGAAACGAAGACGAATCGGCCCCAATTCTATAAGAAGGAGTCGTACGGATCGTTAGTTAACAGAACCATGAGTACGAAGATAATTTTAAGATACCGCTCATAGAGCATAGTTTTTAAAGACCAGTTCGCCCGCAGGAGACATTTAATGGCTGACGCACAATTTGTATCACAACAAAGCACATCACTAATATCGACACACAAGGTATTGAGAAATACCTATATGCTGCTGTCAATGACCCTACTGTTCAGTGCCGGCATGGCGGCTCTCGCCATGGCACTTGAAGTACCCTATATGGGCTTCTTGCCGATGCTAGTCGCTTTCGGCCTGATCTTCGCTATTAGTAAGATGCGTAATAGCTCCTGGGGAATTGTTCTCGTATTCGCATTCACCGGTATTCTCGGTTTCTCTCTTGGACCCATTCTAAATTACTACATGGCCTCCACGGGTGGCACGCAAACAGTCGTCATGTCCGCCGGACTGACCGGTATCATTTTCCTATCTTTATCGGGTTACACCCTTGTCTCTCAGAAAGATTTTTCTTTTATGAGCGGTTTTCTGATGACAGGCATGTGGGTTGTCATCGGCGCTTTGGTCATGATGTTAGTGGGTTCTCTGTTTGGCTTTTATGTCTCTGGGCTTCACTTAGCGATCTCATCAGCTGTTGTGCTTTTGATGTCAGGCTTCATCCTCTACGACACAAGTAGAATCCTGAACGGCGGTGAAACCAACTATATTATGGCTACGGTTTCCCTGTACCTTAATATCTACAACCTGTTCACGGCGTTACTTCATCTCACTGGCGCGTTTGGCGGCGATGATTAATCTGTTATCGAAAACCCAAGCCCTTGCATGAAATACATGCAGGGGCTTTTTTTTGTTCGTCACATTTACGTTAACATTGCTGCCTTGGCGTTCCGGATCTACAAACAGGCACGCGACGTGTTAATAACGCGCTACAATAGCGCAATATAAATCGATAAGGTTTGACGGCTCGATATGAAAATGTCCATCGCGGTACTAGGCTCGCCCTACGCTTCCCAGTCTGCTCACACCGCCCTAAATTTCACCAAAGCTGCGTTGATAGCGGGTCATGACGTTATTCGAGTATTCTTCTATCACGAAGCCGCCTACGTAGGTAACGGTTTCAATACGCCACCGCAGGATGAATTTGCCTTAACTCAGCAGTGGTCAGATTTTGCGATCGAACATGATCTTGAACTTATCGTTTGCGTCGCATCGGCGCTTCGTCGGGGCATCCTCGATAAAACTGAAGCCAAGCGTTACGACAAACAAGGCAATAATATGGCCGCCGGGTTTCAAATTGGCGGGCTTGGGCAACTCATCGATGCCGGTCTTTCATCTGATCGCCTGGTAACATTTTCAGCATGAAAACATTCTTATTCGTACAATCGGCCTCCCCGCACAGTGGCCTGCTGGCCAAAGAAGGGCTCGACGCAATTCTTATGGGGTCTGCGTTTTGTAGCGTCTCCGTGCTGCTTCAAGGCGATGCCTTGTTCCAAATACACAAAGATCAAAATAGTGAGTTAACTCAAACTAAGCCGGTTGCGAACTCATTCAAAGCATTGAAAGAATATGGCGTTCAAAATGTGTACTGCTCTGAACAGGACCTATCCGATAGAGGACTTTCACAGGAGGACCTGGTTATTAGCGTCCAAAGTCTCAACAGTGTTGAATGTAAATCGCTTATGATTCAATTTGACATCATCATTGGATTTTGAGCCGCTTATGATTCTGCACACGGTAAATAAGTCCGCCTACAGCACAAGCATACTGACGGATCTTGAAAAATTCTTGGCCAAGCCGGATATGATTCTTTTTATTGAGGACGGTGTGCTGGGACTTAGCCACTCGGACCTGATTAGCCTCAATGAAGCCTGCAGCGGCATCTATGCACTGTCTCCCGATATCAATGCACGGGGTATCGATGCGCATGTGCCCGCTTTCGTGACTCGCGTTGATTACCAAGGCTTTGTTGAACTCGCCTTTCGTTGTCATTCGGTGAGGAACGGATAGTGGAACCACAGCTGGATAAAGAAGGGTTTCTTACGCAACTGTCGCAGTGGAACGAATCTGTCGCCTTAAATATTGCCAATGAAGAAGGTATTGGCCTGACGCCAGATCATTGGGAAGTTCTTCATCTAATACGCGATTTTTATAAACAATATGATCTTTCGCCGACAACTCGCGTTTTGGTAAAAATTGTTAAAAACAATCTCGGAGAAAAGAAGGGAAATAGCATCTATCTGATGGGGCTCTTCACGGGTAAACCGGCAAAGTTAGCGGCAAAGATTGCTGGCCTACCGAAGCCAGCGAACTGTGATTAGCGACATATTACGGTCGCGATATCGATGCGTCAAAACCGGGCATTAGCGCCACAACCTCACCAACGATAATAAGCGTAGGACGGCTAATCTCACGCGCTGTTGTGCGTTGGTAAATATTCTCAAGATCGCCAACAATGACGATCTGATCTGGCAATGTGCCCTTAGATATAACGGCGACAGGCGTCGTTGACGCTCTTCCATGAGAAATGAGTTGGTCACAAATCGACTTCAAGCCACCCAAGCCCATGTAAAACACGATGGTTTGATTTTTGTGAGCGAATTCACGCCATTGCAATTCAACATGACCATCTTTCGGGTGTCCGGTTACAAACCGTACCGATTGAGAAAGTTCACGATGGGTTAATGGTATACCCGTATAAGCGGCACAGCCTGACGCGGCAGTTATGCCTGGCACGACCTGAAAAGGAATCTCGCATTCAATCAGGGACTCAATTTCTTCCCCGCCTCGACCAAAAATAAAAGGGTCACCGCCCTTCAGTCGTAATACGCGGTTGCCCTCTTTCGCTAAACGGACCAATTTATCGTTGATTGTTTCTTGAGCCGTAAATGCGCCTCGGCCTAGCTTACCCACATATTCACGGCTAGCATCGCGCCTGACCCTATCAAGTATCTGCTCGGACACCAGGTTGTCGTAAAGTACGATGTCCGCTTTTTGCATAAGCTGCAAAGCACGTAGTGTCAATAAGTCGGGATCACCAGGTCCCGCGCCGACGAGGTAGACTTCGCCTTGGCTGACTTCCTGCGAGCGAGCATTTGGATCACCAAACAAAAATGTTTCCGCCGCATCACGATCAGCTGCGCTAGCGAGGCTGGCGATACCCGACTCAACAAAATTCTCAGTGACTTTGCGACGCTCGTCGATATCACTGTAGGTTTGCTTCATTCGGCTTCTTACTTCCCCGAGATAACCCGCCAGACGCGCAAAATGCTGCGGTACTGTTGCCTCTAATAATTCTCGAACCTTTCGCACCATCACAGGTGCTTTGCCACCGGATGACACGCTGATGAGTAGTGGCGAGCGATCAATAATAGCAGGGAAAATCACCGTTGAAAGATCAGGGCTATCAACGACGTTCACCGGTAGTTGCCTTTGATTGGCGAGCTGGGAAACGCGTTCGTTCACTAACGTATTCTCTGTGGCTGAGATAACAAGGTATTTACCGTCGAGGTCCTGCTCTTCAAATTTACGCGCGAGGTGATCAATAATCCCCTGCGCACGCAGGCTTTCCAGTTCCTCAATCAGTACCGGTGAGACAACCGTGATCTTTGCGCCTGCACGTAAGATCAAGTCAATCTTTCGACGCGCTATCTCACCACCGCCAACGACTAAACAAGGTCGCTGCCTAAGGTCAAAACTAAGGGGAAAATAATCCACGATTAAAAGTGGATCTCACTGATACCATACATGTAGGACTGCAACGCTTGCGGTATGCGCACAGAGCCATCTTCTTGTTGATAGTTTTCCAGGATCGCGACCAAAGTCCGCCCAACCGCTAGACCGGAGCCATTGACGGTGTGCAGTAGTTCGGGTTTACCGGTTTCGGGGTTACGCCACCTTGCTTGCATGCGTCGGGCTTGGAAATCGCGAAAATTGCTGCAAGATGAAATTTCCCGATACTTATTCTGTCCGGGCAGCCAAACCTCAAGGTCATATGTTCTGGCCGCAGAAAAACCAAGATCACCGCCACATAGGTTCACCTTGCGATAAGGTAATCCCAGTTTTTGCAGGATATTCTCAGCATGTTGAGTCAATCCTAGATGTGCTTCAGTTGATTGAGACGCCGGCACTAGCTGAACAAGCTCAACTTTTTCGAACTGATGCTGACGAATCATGCCGCGCGTATCCCGACCGTAGCTGCCCGCCTCACTTCTAAAACAAGGGGTGTGACAAACAAACTTTAATGGAATGTCTTTTGCATCTTGGATAGCGTCTCTGGCGATATTGGTGACGGGCACCTCTGCCGTTGGAATTAGATAGAAGCCCCGATCGTCGTCCAACTTGAAAAGGTCTTCTTCGAATTTCGGTAACTGCCCTGTACCTTGTAACGATTCACGATTAACAATATAAGGGACATAGACCTCTTCATAGCCGTGCTCGTTTATATGTACATCCAACATAAATTGCGTCAACGCACGATGCATGGTTGCCAGTTGACCTCTTAACGTAACAAATCGAGAACCCGTGATTTTTGCCGCTGTTTCAAAATCCAGCATCTGACTCGCTTCAGTCAGATCAACATGGTCTTTGGCTTCAAAGGTAAATTCAGGTACATCACCCCACACACTAACTTCGATATTGTCATCTTCTGACTGACCGGCAGGCACTTCGTCATCCGGCAAATTAGGCAAACCGAGCAGAACATCGTTCAACTCCGATTGGATCGAGTCCAGTTCGGCTTTAGCTGTATCGAGTTGATCACCTAAATCGGAAACCGCCGCGAGTAAAGGTGCGATATCTTCACCTTGAGACTTAGCTTTGCCAATAGATTTGGATTGCGCATTGCGATCAGCCTGCAGTGCTTCAGTTCTCGTCTGAACAGTTCTCCGACGTTCCTCCAAGGAGGCAATCAATGTCACATCGAGTTCATAGTTCTTGGTCCTTAAACGGGTAGCAACCGCCTCAAGATCATTGCGCAGCAATTTTGGATCGAGCATTAAGATTCAACAGCATGAAATTTGGGACGCCATAGTACCAGAATCGAGCTATGCGGTTAATTGGCGTGTGATAAATATGCCAATTATGACCGCAATCACCGTCAAGCAGACGGAACCGAGAATATATCCCAGTGCATCGACCCATCGACCGACCTGTAAGAAGCCGACAACTTGCATTGAAAAGGTCGAGAATGTTGTGAAAGCGCCGAGAAACCCGACCATAATTGCCGATCGCCATACCGCAGGCAAAAGCGTTGATTCGACCAAAAGTTCGAAACAGACACCCATAAAGAACGAACCGACAACATTAACCACGAGGATACCGTAAGGAAAATCACTGCCGAATATACCGGTGACGCTATCTGCCAATAAAAATCGCGATACTGCGCCCAAGGCGCCACCGATCCCGATAGCAAACAATTCAATCATGATCTTTCGCCTTTTCACCATAACGCTGAAATGCGCTAGCGCTATTCATTTCTCTGTACCTGGCCAACTTTTCGCCTATTTGAATCTCCAAGCCTCGGTTCACTGGATGGTAAAATTCCATCTCAGCTAAAGCTTGTGGTAAGTAATTCTCGCCCGCAACAAACGCGTCTTCAAAATTGTGGGCATATTGGTACTCCTCTCCATAGCCCATATCTTTCATCATACTTGTCGGCGCATTTCGAATATGCATTGGCACCTCATCAGACGAACCACTTCTAACCACCTCCATCGCCATATTAAAAGCGGCATAGACCGCGTTACTCTTTGCTGCGACGGCGAGATAAACGACCGCCTGAGCAATCGATAGTTCACCCTCGGGACTCCCAAGCCGTTGTTGCACATCCCAGGCATTCATACATATCGCAAGCGCCCGGGGGTCGGCATTGCCAATGTCTTCACTTGCCATCCTGACGACGCGGCGAGCAATATACAAAGGGTCGCAGCCACCGTCGAGCATTCGAGCTAACCAATACAAGGCTGCATCCGGAGAGCTGCCTCTGACAGCTTTATGTAAGGCAGATATTTGTTCGTAAAAGACATCACCGCCTTTATCAAAGCGACGAAAATCTGAGCCGAGCACTTCGCCGAGCACTTGATCGTCAATGACGCCATGGCGCGCAAGATCGGATGCTATCTCCAACAAATTTAGCGCCCTTCTACCATCGCCGTCTGCAGACTGAGCTAGCTGCAATAACACATCGTCACTCGCAGTAAGTTGCATCGCGCCTAAACCGCATTCTGTATTTTCAAGCGCTCTGCTGATCAACATAATAAGTGCTTCGTTATCTATTGATCTTAATTTATAAATCCGCGAACGCGATAGCAGTGCATTGTTCAACTCAAATGAAGGATTTTCAGTCGTTGCACCGATAAAAATCACAGTGCCATCTTCCACAAAGGGAAGGAACGCATCTTGCTGGCTTTTGTTAAAACGGTGTACTTCATCAACAAATAAGAGGGTTTTCTTGCCGTTCATTTGCTGTTGGTTTTTTGCGGAGTCGATAGAGGCACGAATTTCTTTCACACCTGACAATACAGCAGAAATTGACTCAAAGTGCACATCGCACTGCAACGCGATCAGCCTTGCTAAGGTTGTTTTCCCAACGCCTGGCGGTCCCCAAAAAATCATCGAATGCAGAGAGGATGAATTAATCGCTTCGCGTAATGGCATGCCATCCGCTAACAGGTGGTCTTGACCAACAACATCACAGAGTTGCGTGGGCCGCATTCTGGCAGCCAGTGGTTGGTAAACTGCCTCTGTATTGCCAAACAGTTCTTGGTTCATTGCTTGTCGCCTAGTCTGTCCTGAATGGATGCGCTGAAAACATCAGCCACGATCATCGATGACGTCCACACCTGAGGGAATCTGAAACATAAACGTCGCGTCTTCGATAGGCTCGTTGACGCTTGTATTATAAAATAGGATGCGTGTTTGCTGGCCTAGGGTATCTTTGATCGATATCTCTTTGGGTAGATCGCCACTAAACGCGATGGATAAGACTTGGAATAATGCATCATTAGCCTTGGGTTCCAGAACATAGTACGTGACGAGTTGCTGCGCATCGAAGCTACTCGCATCTTCTTCGTACCAGCTGACATGATAGGCGTCCAGCAACGTTGGATCGTCGTTACCAAGCAATAAAATGGGGACTTTGTTCACATCGTTATCAAGTCGCGTAATGATAACCTGATCCAAAGCCTCATCGTATGTCCAAAAGCTACTGCCATTCGAGACTAGCGTTTGTTCAAAGGGACTTTGCGTTTTAACGATAAATCTTGCTTTCGTGGCAATTGACAGCACCCCTTCATTTTCCTGCACAAGCGAGTTGGCTGCATCGACCGTTTGCTGAGTGAAGCCAGACTGCATCGTACGTATTGCAGACAACTGATCATGGAGCCGATCATTAATACTCGTCGCATTTTGCGTAGACTCAATTTGCCTTGCTTCAATTGAAATCGTTTCTGTCCGAGATACTTCAGGCGCTTGCGCGAGACCATGGCTGCTGAGAAAGCAGATAAGTACGATACCCTTATTGAGGTGGCGCATTGACGAGTACCTCACGCGAACCATTGGTTCCCATTTCGCTGACAACACCCGCTTGTTCCATTGACTCAACCATTCGAGCCGCGCGGTTGTAGCCGATTCTTAATTTGCGTTGCACTGAGGAAATTGATGCTCTACGTGTTTCCGTGACAAACGCGACAGCCTCATCGTAAAGCGCATCCTGCTCATCCCCGTCTTCATCTGCCGCGCTATTCATGCCAGGCATGAGCTCATTATCTGTTCGAGAATCAAGAATACTATCGAGATAATTAGGACCACCAAGCTCTTTCCAACTTTCCACAACGCGGTGTACCTCATCATCATCGACGAAGGCGCCATGAACACGAACGGGCAAGGGTGATCCCGCCGGTAGATACAGCATGTCGCCGTGTCCGAGTAGCTGCTCTGCGCCACCCTGATCCAGAATCGTTCGAGAGTCGATTTTCGATGACACTTGGAACGCAATACGCGTTGGTACATTTGCCTTAATTAGGCCTGTGATGACATCAACTGAAGGTCGTTGAGTAGCAAGAATTAGGTGAATACCGGCAGCCCGCGCTTTTTGGGCAATACGCGCGATCAGCTCTTCAACCTTCTTTCCAACAATCATCATCATGTCGGCAAATTCGTCAATGATAACGACAATAAATGGCAAGCTTTCTAAATCAGGCGCCGCTTGACCATCAAGCTCTTCAAGTGGTGATGGTTGCCACAGCGGATCTTTAATCGGTTCGCCTGCTGCTGCAGCATCTTTGACTTTTCGATTGAAACCGCCGACATTCCGTACACCCATTGCCGACATTAGTCGATATCGACGCTCCATCTCAGCGACGCACCATCGAAGTGCATTTGCCGCATCCTTCATATCCGTCACGACCGGTGTCAGCAAATGAGGAATCCCCTCATACACGGACAACTCAAGCATCTTCGGGTCAACCATAATAAGCCGAACTTCTTCAGGCGACGCTTTGAAGAGTAGCGATAGGATCATGGCGTTGACGCCAACCGACTTACCGGAGCCTGTTGTACCGGCAACCAACAGATGAGGCATTTTACCTAAATCAACTACAACCGGCTCACCAGCAATATCGTGGCCCAGAGCCAAACTCAGTGGTGATTTGGAGTCATCGTAAGCCTGCGACGATATGACCTGGGATAAACGTACAATTTCGCGATCAACATTAGGAATTTCAATACCAACAACTGACTTGCCGGGTATCACCTCGACCACACGTACACTGATGACGGCTAGGGACCGAGCTAGATCCTTAACTAAACCTGTTATTCGACTGACCTTCACGCCGGCCGCAGGTTGGATTTCAAATCGTGTCACAACAGGTCCAGGAAAAACAGCCACGACCTCCGCATCTATGTTGTAGTCCTTAAGCTTCAACTCTAGTAAGCGTGACATTGCCTCAAGGTCTTCGGTTGAGTATCCCAGATCTTTATCAGGTAGGGTCGAATCCAAGAGATGTATTGCAGGTAACCCATCGACTGCAGCGACTTTAAACAAATTGCCCTGCTTTTCTCTTGCAGCTCGATCACTGACGTCTTTGTTCTTCGGCACAGCCGCTTCAATTTTTACCGCCGGCCGAGATTGATTGCGCTCAACTTGTTTGACTAGCGCCTCGCGCCGTACTTCGGTTGATTTCTTAACTTGAACTTTTTCTTCATGGCGGGTTTTGAACTTGAGATAGTTTCTTTGGCTTCTGGCGGCGGCTGTCACAACAAACTTACCGGTCCAATCCATCACCGAGAGCCATGAAATATCTAGAAAAACCGTCAGAGCAAACAATAAGCTCGCGAGTAATATGAGGGTTGCCCCCACATAGCTAAATGACGGTTCGAGAAGTGCCACAATTTCGTTGCCGAGAATGCCGCCACTACCTTCCCTGAGGTTCATACCGATTGTATAAAAGTGCAGTGCAGCAAGCCCGGTGCCTGCGACGAGCGTCAGTATGAAACCGACGGCCCTAAAACCGAATATCTTCCAATCAATCGCGGACTCACTGCTTCTTCTCCTAAGCATCACAACGGCCTGGTAAACCAGCAATAACGGAAATACGAATGCGAGATAACCAAAAACGAATAACATGACGTCGGCTAACCAGGCGCCACTTCTGCCTACCAAATTGGTAGCAACCTCATTGCCACCGAGATAGCTCCAGCCTGGATCCTCTTGGTCATAGGTAAAAAGCGCTAAAGACAGGTACATGCAAAGCGCGACAATGCCAATAAGGGCACCTTCTTTTAGTCGCAGCAGCATGTAATCCCCTGCAGGTGCGTCTTCAATTTCTTTAGATTTACCTTGAGACACTTCTAACCCTCAAATTTTCTTTATTTTTCATAGTGTTACATCTTATATCTTGAAGTTTTGAAATAACATCCTTTTGTTATAGCCACAATGGCTTGATCACTATCGACACTAGACATGGTGATGTATCATGCCCCGCACTTAGTTAATCATACAAACAGGCATCTCATATTATGGCCGGACCCTCACAACCCCAAGTCACCGACGAAGTTTGGGACGACGATCGCGTAAAAAGTTTTCTATCTTTAGAACCTAACAGTACTGAAACAGCAGACTTTTATGTTCTTCTAAAAGCCTATCGGGGCATGCGACCGGAAGACTTTGAACGCTTTATGAATTTCTTTATTGCTGCTAAACGCGATCTCGATGCAAAAGACAATCAAGGCAGGACATTGTGGCAAATAATTAAATCTCATCGTCATGGCCATGCGTTCATCGCACTTCGAGAAAATGCTCACATCTAAGTCGCACAATGACACTAACTAACACTGTGACAGCCATCGACTGCGACCTTATCGTGTCTTTGGCTGTTGATCGTTAAGTTAAATGTGGCTAAAACAGCACAATTTTCATAACTGAATATTTCTAATCTTATTCACTTATGGTGAAATCAGCAATCTGTCTATCTCAAAACTGGAAAATCATCCGCAAATGCAAGCATCGACAAACATTCAGCACCACAAACTCCTTATCTTAGGCTCAGGGCCAGCTGGCTTCTCTGCGGCAATCTATGCAGCACGGGCGAACCTAGACCCGGTTGTCATTACAGGTATCGAGACCGGCGGACAACTTACCACTACGACGGATGTGGATAACTGGCCCGGCGATGTTGAAGGCTTGCAAGGTCCAGATCTGATGGTTCGAATGCAGCAGCATGCTGAACGATTTGATACCAATGTTATTTATGATCACATCAGTGAAGCTGATCTCAGCAGTCGCCCCTTCAAACTCAAAGGTGATCAAGCGCTCTATACCTGTGACGCGTTGATTATTACAACAGGCGCGTCTGCTCAATACTTGGGACTCGAGTCAGAAGAGACATTTAAGGGCAAAGGTGTCAGCGCCTGTGCAACCTGCGACGGCTTTTTCTACAAAAAACAAAAAGTCGCGGTCATTGGTGGTGGTAATACCGCACTTGAAGAAGCCCTCTATCTTTCAAATATAGCTTCCGAAGTTTACATGGTGCATCGCAGGGACAAATTTCGCGGTGAAAAAATCCTCCAGAAGAAAGTATTGGAAAAAGACAATATCAAAATTCTGTGGAACCATACCCTAACGGAAGTACTCGGGGACGATATGGGTGTCACTGGCATGAGCGTTGCCGAGGTCAGTGAAAGTGGCACTGGAACTGCCCAACAAATCGACCTGCAAGGTGTCTTCATTGCCATTGGTCATACACCAAATACCGAGATTTTTGCTGATCAACTGGATATGAAGAACGGTTACATTACTATCAAATCAGGATTGCAGGGCATGGTCACTGCGACCAGTGTGCCCGGTGTCTTTGCTGCTGGCGATGTCGCCGATCAGGTTTACAGGCAAGCGGTTACATCAGCCGGCTTTGGCTGCATGGCGGCACTTGATGCTGAAAAGTACCTCGACGAATCTGAATAAAGACATTTCGGTCGCTCACTATTGGATATTTTTGAAGGCTTAATAAATTTGGCTCTTCAAACCAAAAAGGATCGGCAAATCGTCATAATGAGCAGAAACACATAAACGATGTGCTCTACTCTGTATCAATGAGAACCATCTATGTCTGCACTGCCATGGCTCGAGGCGGGAGATCAATTCCCTGATATCGACCAATCACTCTCGGACCCTAATGGCCTGTTGGCAGCCGGTGCGAGTTTAACGTCACGGCAATTAATTAGGGCCTATAGCGCAGGCATATTCCCCTGGTACGAAGCCGATCAACCTGTTCTATGGTGGTCGCCGGACCCAAGGTCTGTGTTGGTTCCAGATCAACTTAAGATTAGTCGCTCTCTAAAAAAGAGACTCAAAAGCAATGCGTTTACGGTCACCCTCGATACACAGTTCGACAAGGTGATAGCCGCGTGTGCTGGACCTCGGACCTATTCCGATGGCACTTGGATCACAACCGATATGTACGACGCATACGTCAAGCTGCACGAACAAGGTTACGCACACTCAATCGAATGCAGCTTTGAAGGCGAGTTAGTTGGCGGTCTGTATGGTGTTTCACTGGGTTCGTTATTCTTTGGCGAATCCATGTTTCATCACAAAACGGATGCGTCCAAAGTTGCTATGGCTTATCTCTGCCGCTTAATGTCGGAACATAACTGCCCGCTGATAGATTGTCAGGTTGAAAATGACCATCTAAATTCTTTGGGCGCCGTCAATATATCTAGACGCGAGTTTCGGGGCTATCTCAACCAATATGTCGACCCGCGCCATGCCATTAACTGGTCTGCGCTACCGACAACCCTCAGCGCTTGGTAGCTAGCTTAAAGTTCGCCTAGACAGTTCGCTTAGACAGTTCGTCTGAATAATTCGTTTGAATCGTTCGCTTATATAGTTCGCTTGTATAGCTAGGTTGGCGTCATTAGCAGCGTATAGTTACCATACGGTAATTGTTTTGGGTTCGTTGTAGATTGTACAATGTGGCACACGCAATCAAACGCAGAGCAAACATCGACAAATAAGACTGTCTGCAATAACGGCTATCTGCCAAGGATAATTTTGACTTCTCTGTCTGAGCTAAAATTCTTTACAACACCTGCACACGACTGCAGCTATTTAGAGAATCGTCAAGCAACCACGCTCTTTGCTGATCCGGACGCGATCATTGACACCGATGCCTATACGTCACTGTCCATGGTCGGCTTCAGACGCAGTGGCCAACACATCTATAAACCTTATTGCGATGATTGTAACGCTTGCAACCCCGCAAGAGTGCCCGTCGCTCGATTTACGTACAGTCGAAGCCAGAAACGCATTCTCAAAAAAAATGCGGATATTTCAATAACCCGACAGTTACCACGCCTGGACCCGGCCTATTTTGAGCTCTACGAGCGTTACATCACGCAACGCCATGCTGATGGCGATATGTTCCCCGCTACGATGGATCAGTTTGAGTCGTTTCTGGTCAATGGGCGTCCAGAGGCTGTTTTTTACGAATACCACAATCGAGACAAATTATTTGCGGTATCTGTCGTTGACCAGCTCAACGATAGTCTTTCCGCGATCTATACATTTTTTGACCCGCAGGAGCAAAAGCGTAGCCTTGGTACACTCTCTGTGCTGCTGTTGATAGAAGAGACTCGCCGTTTGGGGCTACATTATCTCTACCTCGGATACTGGATAAAGGAGTGTCAGAAAATGTCATACAAGTCGAATTACCAACCCTTGGAGATCTTTCAGCACAATCGATGGGTCGAACAACTAAAGTAACCTTGGGTGATAGGTTAGTAATTTTGATTAACCCTTTAAAATCGTGCAAACTACGCGCCTTTTAGGACGGTAACCAATCCACATAGGACTTTAATGGCAAAAGAAGAGCAAATTCAAATGACCGGAACGGTTATTGATACCCTACCTAACACGATGTTTAAGGTGGAATTAGAGAACGGTCACGAAATCATCGCGCACATATCAGGAAAGATGAGAAAGAATTACATCAAGATCCTGACCGGCGATAATGTCAAAGTCGAATTGACCCCCTATGATCTTACCAAAGGTCGAATTACTTTCAGAGAGTAGGTTGTGGGGCGCAAATTCTAAGTGAATAGCGCCAACCAGAGAAAGGTGTCTTAAGCAGACACCTCACTGGGTTCTTCTATCTCCATCACCAAATCATCGTTTTCGACGATAACATGCACGACACCCCCACCCTTCGAAAGCTTACCGAACAATATATCTTCAGCTAATTCTTTCTTAATCTTGGATTGTATCAATCGCTGCATCGGTCTAGCGCCCATTGCCTCGTCATAGCCGTGAACGGCCAACCACTCTCTGGCTTCTTCAGAAATCTCCAAGACCACTTTCTTATCGTCAAGCTGAACCTGCACTTCAACGAGAAACTTATCAACCACCGTCTTAATGACGTCACTCGTCAGCGGACCAAATTGAATAATCGAGTCAAGTCTGTTTCTAAATTCAGGCGTAAACATTTTCTTGATCACTTCCATACCATCGGTGGTGTGGTCCTGGCTCAAGAAGCCGATTGAAGAGCGACTCATTTCCTGTGCACCGGCATTGGTTGTCATCACCAGCACAACGTTGCGGAAATCAGCCGAGCGGCCGTTATTATCGGTCAATGTTCCATGGTCCATAACCTGTAACAGTAGGTTAAAGACTTCTGGATGTGCCTTTTCAACTTCATCCAATAGCAATACACAGTGCGGATGCTTCGTGACTTGCTCCGTCAACAAACCGCCTTGATCAAAACCAACGTACCCAGGGGGCGCACCGATGAGTCTCGACACGGTATGTCGCTCCATGTATTCAGACATATCGAAGCGAATCAGTTCGACACCCATAATACTCGCTAGCTGGCGACAGACTTCCGTTTTACCAACGCCCGTGGGGCCGGCAAACAGAAAGGAACCAATCGGTTTATCCACGTCTTTTAGGCCCGCTCGAGACAGTTTGATCGCACTTGAAACTGTATCGATAGCCTCGTCTTGCCCGAAAATGACCATCTTAAGATTCTTATCGAGGTCCTTCAAAGCCGCTTTATCGGAATTCGACACAGTACTTGGCGGGATACGCGCAATCTTCGCGACCATTCTTTCGACATCCGCCACGCCAATCTGCTTTTTACGTTTTGACGCTGGCTGCAGTTGCTGATATGCGCCGGCCTCGTCTATTACGTCAATGGCTTTGTCCGGCATAAATCGATCATTGATATAACGATCGGCCAATTCTGCAGCCACTCTGAGAGCTTTATCTGTGTACTTTAACTTGTGATGTTCTTCGAACCGCGTCTTTAATCCCTTTAGAATTTGGTAGGTATCTTCAACACTGGGTTCCGGCACATCAATTTTCTGAAATCGGCGTGATAAGGCACGATCTTTATCAAAAATGCCGCGATATTCCTGGTAGGTGGTTGAACCCATGCATCGCAGTCCACCGGAGGCAAGCATTGGCTTGAGTAAGTTAGACGCGTCCATGACACCACCCGATGCTGCACCTGCGCCGATAATCGTATGAATTTCATCGATAAAGAGAATCTGATTTTCTTTCTCAGATAACTCAGTTAACAGCGACTTTAATCGTTTCTCAAAGTCACCTCGGTATTTTGTGCCGGCCAGCAACGCACCCATATCTAATGAATGTACGGTACTGTTAGCAATAACATCTGGGACTTTGCCGTCAACAATGAGCTTGGCAAGACCTTCTGCAATCGCCGTTTTACCAACACCCGATTCTCCTACCAAAAGCGGATTGTTCTTTCTGCGACGCGACAGCGTTTGAATGACTCTCTCGACTTCTTCTTGGCGTCCGATAAGGGGATCAATGAGCCCCTTCTTGGCCTGCTCGTTCAAATTTGTTGCAAAACTCTCGAGTGCGCTTGGCGCCTTTTCAGCACCTTCTTCACCTTCGACAGAATGATCAATGTGCTCTTGGTCATCATCGTCTGCTTTTGGCGTTCCGTGGGCGATGAAATTCACAACATCGATGCGGTTGATCTCCTGTTGCTTTAAAACGTACACCGCATGGCTTTCCTGTTCGCTAAAGATGGCGACGAGTACGCTCGCACCCGTGACTTCCTTTTTACCCGATGACTGAACGTGGAAAACAGCCCTTTGCAATACCCGTTGGAATCCCAAGGTAGGCTGGGTTTCCCTCTCACTGTCGTCATCGCCGATAAGCGGCGTAGTGGCATCCAAGAACTCACGGAGCTCTGAGCGGAGTTTTTCAAGGTCTGCACCGCACGCCCGCATGACATCAGCAGCAGCGGTATTGTCAATTAGCGACAGCAACAGATGCTCAACCGACATTAACTCGTGTCGTTTCGCTCTGGCGTCTTTAAACGCTAAATTTAATGTAACTTCGAGTTCCCTGCTTAACATATTAAATCCTGTATCCTAGCGTGCCTTGTGGCACTACAACTTATACTCCGAGCCGACCTTTTCAGTTTAGTCTGCTGGTTCAATTTCTGATATTAAAGGGTGCTGACACTCCTGCGCGTATTGGTTTACTTGAGCAGACTTTGTTTCGGCGATATCTCGAGTAAAAATACCGCAGGCGGCCTTTCCGTTGGTATGTACTGCCAACATTATCTGCGTTGCCTTTTCCCGGTTCATGTTGAAAAATAATTGTAAAATCTCAATCACGAATTCCATTGGCGTGTAGTCATCATTCATCAACATGACTTTGTACATCGGTGGTCTTTTGAGTTCGGGCTTGGCAATTTCTTCAACGACACCAATACCGCGATCTGACTCTAGGTCATCATCACCACTCGCAACCACCTCACTTAACAATCTTTCACCTGCAACCAGGCGTCGATCAGATCGGGAAATTTCACCTTTATATATCTCACTACGCATAAAACTTAGTCTACAACCTCAGACAACATATTATTCAACAACTTCACACTCCAGACCTTGCATGTCAATGAGCAGTTTCAAACATTTCAACCACTTGAAAAACCCTAGATATCATGAGGCTTAACGATGACGGAGCAAATTCATTTTGCGTACCCATGAACCATACTTGGTGGTTGATTTGTATTAATCAAGTCTTGACGCTCGATCAATCTGTAACTTAACTTCACCGTTAAGTCACATGTTCGGTAAATTAACGCTAAGTGCAGAAAATTCCCCTGATTTGATATCGTCAACAGACCAAGCACCGATCGACTGACGAAACAGACGAAGCGTGGGAAACCCAACATGTGCGGTCATTCTTCTCACCTGCCGGTTTCTTCCTTCCGATATTGTCATCGCCAGCCAACTGGTCGGAATATTTTTTCGCACTCTAATCGGGGGTTCTCGTGGTGGCAGGCAAGGACAATCGATCATGCTAACTTCTGCTTTACGGGTCATACCATCTTTGAGTTGAATGCCTCGCGTCAGATCGAGTATCGCGGCTTCAGTAATCGCGCCTTCAACTTGGACCCAATAGGTTTTTGGCATTTTGAAGCGTGGATTGGCGATTCGTGCTTGCAACTTGCCGTCGTTCGTTAATAACAGCAAGCCTTCAGAGTCGTGATCCAAGCGCCCAGCCGGATAAAACCCCTTTGTGGCGATATACTTTTTTAACGTCACCTTATCGTCGAGATCACTAAATTGTGAAACAACGCCGAAAGGTTTGTTGAACAGAATTAAATTGGTCATGGTCTACCAAATAGTGTGATGACAAAAGGATCGATGCATTAATGGTTACAATCATGTTGGCTGTTTCCACTTGTCGGCCGACTCAACATCGGTTTGGCGCGTCTCCAGCCAACGAAACCCATCAGGGGTCGATTCTTTCTTCCAAAACGTTGCGCGAGTTTTTAGATAATCGATGATGAATTCACAGGCATCGAACGCATCACCTCGATGAGGACTCGCAACGCCGACGAAGACGATTTGCTCGCCCGGTTTGAGTTCTCCAACGCGGTGAATCACCGTTGCGGACAGTACCGCCCATCGTTGTTCAGCTTCCACTAAAATCGCTTCGATCTGCTTCTCTGTCATGCCCGGGTAATGTTCCAAAAAGAGTGAGCCAACATGCGTATCTTCATTATTGTCCCGCACAAAGCCAACGAAACTGTTAACGGCGCCCACGCCATTAGACTGGCCCGCCAGTCGGATTATTTCAGCGCCACTATCGAAATCTTCAGTTTGAACACAAATCCTCATCCGTCTTACCCTCCTGTCACCGGGGGGAAAAACGCGAGTTCATCTCCTTCGACAAGTACGTGATTGTCATCAACCATCGTATGATTGACTGCTGTGAGTACATTGGCTTCACTCAATACCTGCAGCCACGCATCACCACAACTTGCGCCAAGCGCACCGATGGCAGACGCAACGGTACTCGCCGGCGCTACTTCGAACGCAAGACCATCAGAATCAAGCGTTTCACGCAGACTCGCGAACAGTACGATTTTTATATTCATCATTTCCTCGCTCAAGCTGTTCACGCTTTCCAGTCACCTGACTTTCCGCCCTGCTTTTCGACCACATGCACCTGACCGATCACCATTTTTTTGTCCACCGCTTTACACATATCATAAATGGTTAGCGCAGCGACGCTAACAGCTGTCAACGCTTCCATTTCGACCCCCGTTTTGCCACTTAATTTAACGGTACTTCGAATCAATACTTGTGATGCGTCGTTGATAATTTCAAATTCGACGTGAACAGCCGACAGCATTAGCGGATGACACAATGGAATCAGGTCTGAGCATTTTTTTGCCGCTTGGATGCCCGCTATGCGTGACACTGCGAATACATCCCCCTTCTTGTGACCGCCTTCGAGGATCAAATCAAGTGTTGCTGGTTGCATTGTCACCCGTCCCTCGGCGACCGCGATACGCTGTGTTACCAACTTATCGGTCACATCAACCATGGTTGCTTTACCCTCTGCATCAAGATGGGTTAGTGATTGAGAGTCGCTCATATTCGTTCCTGGTAAATTGACATATAATCTTACGATGAATTGGCCTCCTCATATTACCGTCGCGACCGTTGTACAAAAAAAAGATCGTTTTCTGATTGTCGAGGAACATGACAAGGATACGGGATTGTTGGTATTTAATCAGCCCGCAGGCCACCTAGAACCTAATGAAACGATTTTCGATGCAGCTGTTCGAGAAACCCTCGAAGAAACCGGCTACGTCGTCGCGTTAACGTCCATTATTGGCATATACCACTACGCGTCAGCAAACAATCAAACTATTTACCATCGCATTTGTTTTCGAGCAGATGCCATTGAGTTGACGGATCAAGCTTTGGATCCTGACATTACGGCGGCGCACTGGTTCAAGTACGATGAAATAGTGCAAAAGCCACTTAGGAGTCCTTTAGTGTTGACCTGCCTAAATGACGCCCTTAACAGCCCACCCATTGCTTTAGCGTCTTTGAAACATTTTTAGTCAACCGGGTGTTCTGCACCGGTAAAACCGAATTATTAGCGAACAATCAATGTCTTCACCCTTGTATCTTTACCTGGATTGACGCAATCCATTCACAAGCACTCGCAGGTGGCGTAAAATGCGCTCAGATATCTAGCTTTTGATGGTCCAACTAGTGACAATCCCCAAGAAACAGACGCGTAACGACCCTAACAGCGGCCGCAAGGTCATTGTCGGCATGTCCGGCGGCGTTGATTCATCTGTCGCCGCCAAGCTTCTTCTCGACCAAGGCTATGAAGTGCACGGTCTGTTCATGAAGAATTGGGAAGAAGATGATGGCACTGACTATTGCACCGCCATGGAAGACCTAGCTGATGCTCAAGCTGTCTGCGACCATCTTCAAATAGAGCTCCATCAGGCCAATTTTGCCGCGGAGTATTGGGACAATGTTTTCGAGTCCTTTTTAATTGAGTATCGAGCCGGTCGAACCCCTAACCCCGATATTCTTTGCAATAGAGAAATTAAATTCAACGTTTTCAAACGTTATGCAGAATTACTTGGCGCAGACCTGATTGCCACAGGTCACTACGTCAGACTAATCAATGTTGAAGCTGAGCCTCGTTTACTCAAGGGCCTCGATTCGAATAAGGATCAAAGCTATTTCCTTCAATCCGTCAGGGCAGACCAATTACAGAATTGCCTATTCCCTGTCGGTGAACTCGAGAAATCAACGGTCCGTGAAATCGCTGAGCAAGCCGGAATACCGACCTTTGCAAAGAAGGATTCGACCGGCATTTGCTTCATCGGTGAACGACGGTTTAAAGATTTCCTGAGTCAATATATCGCTACCAAACCCGGCACTATTGTGACCACCGAAGGCGAAACCATTGGTCATCACCAAGGCGTCATGTTCCATACCCTCGGGCAACGACAAGGTCTCGGCATCGGTGGCGTTAAAGACAAACCCGAAGCGCCCTGGTATGTGGTGGAAAAAATCGTTGAATCAAACACACTTATCGTCGCCCAGGGTAACCAGCACCCTGCACTGTTCTCTTCGTCGCTTTATGCTGATTCAATCGAGTGGATAGATGGCAAGGGACCCGAACTGCCTACTAACCTCAATGCGAAGGTACGATACCGTCAACCTGACCAGGCTTGTGAAGTGAAACGGACAGGCTCTGGCTACAGCGTCAGCTTTGACCAAGACCAAAGAGCTGTCACGCCAGGCCAGTGGGTATGCCTGTATGACGGCGAACGATGTCTCGGCGGCGGTATTATTTCAGCGACAACGCCAGCCTTTGAGAACAGTGCGCTGCAGACGCCGCTGACTGACGTTGCGAGTAGCTCTTTAACCGGCATTGTCGGCCGGTGAACTCGCCCCTTCGCTTTGAACAAAGGGCAATGGCTCTCGCTGGAATCGTTCAACCGGTGCAGTTGATTGTCAACGCAGCAACATCCGGCATGGTGATCCAGGATACTTTCGAGAAATGCCTGCCCAGTATTCTTGTGCAAAACCCGTCTAACATATCCGATATTTATCATGGAACGGCAGACATAAAAGTCGGCTTACGCCTGCTGCTTGATATTTTAGACGGCTTCAAAAACGAGCACGCCGTGATATTGCGTTACTGTTTTGCCGTGTTATCACTCGAGCGGAATCTTGCTAAACATTCGGCAATCAAAGACACACTCGGCTCCGAATTAGCTAGGATAGACCAACTGACCAAGCGTGAAGAATTTGATACCGACCAACTCGTCAGCCAACTCGCGGACGTCTATGAAGGTACCTTAGGGAAACTCAGTCCTAAAATTCGAATCGAGGGCAGCCGAAATCATTTGCAGAACCGAGCCAATGTGCAAAAGATACGCGCACTGCTGCTCTCTGGGGTCCGTTCTGCTGTACTTTGGCATCAACTTGGCGGTCGACGCTGGCAATTACTGTTGCAGCGAGAAGGCCTAAGAAAATCAATAAAGAACTTGTTATAAATCAATATTTTAAGACGACAATTTAATCATGAAAATGATAATGAATTTGTACGTAAACATTCGCTAATTAACGCTAATTAATAGAGCATGATATGGAACTGTCTCCCCTAACCGCTGTAACTCCTGTTGACGGCCGGTATGCAGATAAAACGTCTGATCTACGTCCGTTTTTCAGCGAGTATGGTCTTATCTATCATCGCGTTTTAATCGAGGTACGTTGGTTTCAATACCTCGCAAATTCTACCGCTGTTGCTGAGCTTGCACCTCTTTCTACTGAGGCGATGGAGGCATTGAATAGCATCGTTAATGAATTCAGCATCGCTGACGCTGAAACCATCAAGGCTTTTGAGAGAACCACAAACCATGACGTGAAAGCCGTTGAATACTTCATCAAAGAGAAATTCACCAACAGCGGTCAGCAAGAACTTATCAGCAAGATGGAGTTCGTGCATTTTGCGTGCACATCTGAAGATATTAACAACCTCTCCCACGCAGTTATGCTTACCGGCGCGCGCGCGGAAGTCTTGCAGCCGATGCTTGAGCAGGTTGAGCTGGTTATTAGACAATTAGCTGGAAAATATAAAGCCGATGCCATGTTGTCGAGAACGCACGGACAAGTAGCGTCGCCGACGACAATGGGAAAAGAATTAGCCAACGTTGCCGCACGTATGCAGCGACAGTTACGTCAGATCAGAGACGTGGAAATTTTAGGCAAAATTAACGGTGCGGTAGGTAATTTCAACGCCCATGCAGCCGCTTATCCGGAGCTTGATTGGGTTCAAATCGCTGAGGATTTTGTCGTCAGCCTGGGTCTAAACTGGAATCCCTACACAACGCAAATCGAGCCGCACGACTATATCGCCGAACTTTTTGATGCGGTCAGCCGATTCAATACGATTCTCTTAGATTTAAATAGGGATATTTGGGCTTACATATCGATTGGCTACTTCACCCAGCGAAAGATAGAAGGTGAGACGGGTTCATCGACCATGCCCCATAAAGTTAACCCTATCGACTTTGAAAACTCTGAAGGTAACCTTGGACTCGCTAATGCAATCCTCGGTCATATGGCAGAAAAATTGCCTATTTCAAGATGGCAAAGAGACCTGACTGACTCGACTGTACTTCGAAACCTCGGTAGTGGTCTGGCCTATTCTCTCATCGCCTATCAGTCCGTGCTAAAGGGATTAAGTAAGCTTGAGTTGAACAGGGACGCGCTTGCAAAGGATCTCGATGCGAGCTGGGAAGTTTTGGCTGAGCCAATACAGACGATTATGCGAAAATACGACATACCCGAACCCTACGAAAAACTTAAATCGCTAACGCGGGGTCAAACTTTCGACCCTGAACAGATCAAAGCGCTGATTGAACCACTCGACATGCCAGCGGCGGCAAAAGAGCAAATACTGGCGATGACCCCCGGCCATTATATTGGTGTTGCGGTCGAACTTGTTGATCGACTGCTAGCGGAATAATCGCATGTGGCCAGCAGAGGCAAAGCAGACTCAAGCGCGGTTTTTGGACGATACTTGGCGACGCAAGGCTTTAGTCTTCGCTGAGAAACTCGACATAACACCACTGGCGAGTCGATTGACTGAATCTCAGTTATCAAAGCTTGCTCGTCAGGAGATCGTCGAGAGCCGGATTATTAGCTACAAGGACCAACGATTTGAAATGGAGTTTGGTCCCTTCACAATCGATACCATTGAAGCCGACGAACTGCTGATGATTCAAAGCCTCGAGGCTTACTATGGCGAAATAGCAGACTTTATAGATCGCTATTTTGCCTTTCTTCCTCGCTGGAGAATTGACGATGTCATGGCCAGCTATGGTCATGAAGGTGCGAATTGTGGCGCTCATTTTGATCACTATGATGTTTTTCTGGTGCAAGTACGTGGACAGAAACATTGGTCGTTAGACGACGGCGGTCACACAGATCTCGATTTAGATGACACAGCGGATGTTCGCTTACTTGAGCACTTCGCACCGAGTTGGAGCGCCATACAGGGCCCGGGTGACGTTCTGTATGTACCCCCTGGCGTCGGACATCACGGTATTGCATCGAAGGATTCTCTGACGCTCTCGATTGGTATTAGAAACCCGACCGGCAACGAAATGATATCTCACTTGGCGGATTATGTAGCTCAAGATTCATCTGCAAATAATACGCTTGATAGCGAACTTTATAGATTCACTGACGTGTCACCAGAAGCACTGACGCAAAAACCCGCTGGCGACTTTTCCAAAGATCTTATACTTCGATTACAAACACAACTTGAAAAAATGTTACTAGATGAAGCTTTGTTATCGCGCTGGTATGGAGCTTATATGACCGAACCGCGCGAGCCGGATATTTTCACAGAGCAAAAAGTCACCTCGCTCATTCGAGCGACCGATCAAGCCGAGGATATTTTACAGAACATACACAAGGTTGATTTACATCTTGCTACACGCCTCGCCTACGCAGTATCAAACACTGACGTAACGTTGTTTGTTAATGGACAAGCATACAAGGGAACCCCGGCCGACCTTGTCTGGTTTGTGCCGTTACAAAACCACCGTACGCTTAACATCCAAACACTCAATCTCGACAAACCTTCGCAGCATATTATTGCCCGTCTACTCGATGATGGTGCCCTCGTTATTCGTGACAGCGCGTCAAATGAATAAATAAAATAGGCAAAATTTGATAACCTTGGATCGATCACAATCAGCACCCCAATTATGAGCGATCAATTAGAAATTCGGTCATTTAACATTCGCGAAGCGACTTGGCGTAGCGACAAGAGCAGCCTGTCCAATCTTCGTCGAATCGTTTTTATTGTTGAGCAGAACGTACCTCAGCAAGAAGAGTGGGACGGACTAGACGATGATGCTTGGCATTGGCTCGCGACGGATGAACAAGACCGCCCTATTGGTACTTCACGCCTGTTGCCCAGCGGCCAGATTGGTCGCATGGCTGTTATCACTGAGTACCGAGGTAAAAACATCGGCCGCGCCCTACTGGAACAAGCTGTACTAAAGGCGCAACACCTCGGTTTCAATGAAGTTTACCTTAACGCCCAGAGCCACGCGTTAGGCTTCTATGAACGGGCTGGATTCAAGATAGCCGGGCAAGAATTCGAAGAAGCAGGCATCGCGCATTTTCGAATGGAGCAAACGCTACTGCAACCGACTGCCATATCTCAACGAATATTGGCGTCTGCCTCAGCGCCGGATATCGCCATTCAGCACTTCGAGATCAGTGAAGTGTCATGGCCACAACATGGAAAGATTATTAAGACCCTACGCCGAAACACCTTTGTAAACGCGTTAGGTCTTGCTGAAAACTTTATTGAAGATAAAGAAGATACGACATCAATACACTTTCAAGCGACAGATCCTGCTCAACAAACCATTGGCTGTATCAGAATGGACACAGCAGGAAAAATTAGCCGGCTTGCCGTTGATTCCGCCTTCCGTAAGCAAGGTATTGGCCAGTCGCTGATCGATAGCGTCGTGCTTAAAGCACAACGCTTTGGTCTTAAGGACGTTAACGTCGTTGATCTGCTTGTTGGCGAGGCTTTTTACACGAAAGCAGGCTTCGTCTGTAGGCGTGAATCCTTTGAGCAAGATGGACAGATGTGGCAAAGGTTCTCACGGGAAATTAAACCGGTTAATAACCTACAGAAAGCATCCTCGACAGTCATCGCAGATCAATATCAATCAACACGCGGGGACAAAGCCAGCGACGATTTAATCAACAAATTAGGCGATGCAAACCGTTTGCTGAGACTGGGCAAGGAAGAGGACTTTCGGCAAGTCATACTTGAGATGTGTAAGCAGGCTGTGCACTCGCTACGAATACTCTCTCCCGTGCTGGACCACAGGTTATTTGATAACAAGCAGTTGATGGATATATGCTCGGCGCTCGCTCGCAGAAATCGCTATACAGAGATTCAGATTCTCCTGTATGACCCGCACAGAGTGATTAACAGCGGTCATGCGCTGCTTGAGATTAGTCGTAAGTTGTCGTCATCGATTAGCATGAAAGTCGTTCATCCTGACCTGAGGCAACTCAACCATGAATACATTCTTGTTGACGGAGAAGGCATCATTCAACGACAAGATTTTGAAGTCTACGAAGGTTCAGCTAATTTTCGTGACATTACCGAAAACAATCGGTTGGGCAGGCAATTTCGATCTCGATGGGAAAGCGGTCTTTTTGATCCCAACTTACGCCAACTAAAAATTTGATACTGACAATGATGTTTGACCCTGCCGACGTTTAACACTAGCGGTGTTAAACGTCTTGATATTGGATATTACCGTGACAATTAATCGGCCATTGGCAATGCTTTATTGGAAACAATCAGACCGTTGTTGTCGCCATAAATATAGTCACCTGGATTGATCGTAACCCCGCCAAATTTGACAACAACGTTTAACAGACCAACATTTCGCTTTACGCTCTTCATCGGATTTGTCGCAATCGCCTGTACACCAAGATTGATGGTCGCAATAATATCCACATCGCGAATGCACCCGTAGACAATAATTCCCTGCCAACCATTTTTTTCAGCTTTAATTGCAAGATTGTCGCCAAGCAATCCGCACCGAAGCGAACCGCCGCCATCAACAACTAACACTTTACCGTTGCCAGGCAGCTCTACTTGAGCGGCTACCAACGAATTGTCTTCGTGGCACTTAATCGTCACTATCTCTCCGCCGAAAGACTCCCTTCCACCGAAATTGCCGAAGCCAGGCTCAATCACCTGAATACTTTCAGGGTAGTCATCACACAGGTCTGGTAACACATAGGTCATGCTTAAATTCTCTCTTTGTAGTCGAACGCTTTATAGCAGACCTGTTTGAATCAGATCGCTTCGCAGCCGATTTATTCGAATGTTAGTAATCTGCTCAATAAACAGGGCTAGACAGTTATAGCTGGTAAGTGATGCAGGAATTGCCAATAATGTATTGGTATCCGACTTCCAGGCACATTGTGCCCAAGGCCATGTTAGCTAAAACACGCCTCATCAAACCACATGCCGTTCATTGCTTGCTGTTCATCATGCTTTCGTTGTTCTGTCACATGAGTTTTGCCGAAGTATATATCTATCAAGGGCCAAATGGTGAGCGTTTGATTTCAGACAGACCGCCCGCTGAAAGCCAGGACTACCGGCTTGTGGCTAAGAGAGATACGCTTCAGAATGCCGGCCACATCTTGACTGACCGAGCAATCGTTGCCGGTGACCCGACTGAATTCCGGCAACATATCACAAGCGCGAGTAGCCAATATAATGTCGACCCGGCGCTCATTGAAGCCGTCATACACGTTGAGTCCGGCTTTGACCCCAATGCGGTTTCAAAGACCGGCGCGACGGGTTTGATGCAGCTCATGCCAATGACGGCGCAGGACTATCGCGTTGTTGACAGGTTTAATCCACGCCAGAACATTTACGGCGGCGTACAGCATTTGAGTAAACTTATGGCGCGGTTCGATGGCGAGCTACCATTGGTACTAGCAGCCTATAACGCCGGTGCTGGCGCAGTTGAACGTCATGATGGGATACCGCCGTATCCGGAAACCAAGCGCTATGTGATTAAAGTAATGAATCGCTACAACAGCTTCAAACAATCCCGCTATGGCGCAACGGGCTACTGATTAGACAGACCATCTTCATTGAAAATATCCGCCGGGCCTTGTCCACCATCCGCAAGCCGACCTTCCCCGCCAAAGTGCCCTTGCCCTGGCACATAATTGACCTCGACCCGAATGCCATCTGGATCTTCAAACAGTATTGAGTAGTAGCCTGGTGCAAACGCATCTTCTTGCGGCCCGTGTATCATTTTAGCATTCAGTTCTTTCAGCACGAACGCATAAATGCCATCCACATCCTCGGCTGACTTGGCACGAAAAGAAAAATGATGCAGCCCAGCCACATCCTGATTAAAGCGAACATCACGATTTTCTTGAGGCGCGCCTCTTACCAAAATACCGGTTCGACTGCCGATGCAATAGAGGACTTCGTCACTCTTAATCAGCGTCTTCATTTCCATAAAATGACAAAGCTGCTCCCAGAACGGCAAGCACAGATCGGGACAACTTACGGTAAGTTGGATATGGGCGATACCATTGACTTCAATCGACACGACACACCTTCAGATAGAGTTTGGCCGCAAAGTTTAACCTTCAACGTATCAAAGCATCAAACAACCGCAAAGTGATTTAGCAGGCGGTACAAGAATGTGAACAGTTGTATTTCAGGTCAAGTCGAGAAAACGACTAAACAGCGTTAATTAGATAGCACAAATTGGGATGCTCAGTACTGAACACCCCCTATTGTATTGTAGCGCCTATCAGCCTCTCTCACCGATTGGCGTGTAAGCTCTGTTATCAGGACCGATATAATCGGCACTTGGCCGGATAAGACGGTTGTTAGATCTTTGCTCCATCACATGAGCGGCCCATCCCGTTAATCGAGACATAACGAAGATCGGCGTAAAGATCTTTGTAGGGATACCCATATAGTTATAGGCAGAGGCATGGAAGAAATCAGCATTAGGGAACAATGCTTTTTCGTCCCACATTGTTTTAGCAACCGCGACAGAAATATCGAAGAGATTGGTATCACCATTCTCCTGCGCCAACTTTTCTGACCATTCCTTAATGATGTCATTCCGCGGATCATGGGTTCGATAAATTGCGTGCCCGAAACCCATGATGGTTTCCTTTGTTTTTAGCATGCCATGAATGCCCTCAACCGCCGCTTGCGGCGTGTCGAACTTTTCAATCAGCTCCATTGCAGCTTCATTCGCGCCACCGTGAAGCGGACCGCGCAGTGAACCAATCGCACCGGTTACGCAGGAGTACATGTCAGACAGTGTTGCCGCACAAACTCGCGCAGTAAACGTGCTCGCATTAAATTCATGCTCTGCGTAAAGAATCAATGAGCAATTCATCACTTCACGATGCACTTCTGATGGTGTCTCGCCTGAAAGCATCTTAAGAAAATGTCCACCTAATGACGCTTCACCCGTATTCGTATCAATACGAACACCATCGTGACTGAAACGATACCAGTAGCAGATAATTGCAGGCAAAGCTGCCAGTAGTCGATCGGACGCATCCTGTTGATCATCAAAACTGTTTTCAGGTTCTAGGTTTCCCAACATGGAACAACCTGTGCGCATAACATCCATTGGATGCGTATCCTTTGGAATCAACTCGAGTACCGCCTTGAGATCCTCCGGTAAGCTACGCATTGAGTCGATGCGCGCCATGTAGGCAGTCAACTGCTCCTGCGTCGGCAACTCACCGTACAACAGCATGTAAGCAACCTCTTCAAATCGCGCATTCGCCGCCAGGTCATCAATGCCGTAACCACGATAGGTTAAACCCGAGCCTTCTTGACCGACTGTACAAAGGGCTGTTTCGCCCGCCGATTGACCGCGGAGACCCGCTCCTCCAAGTTTTTTCTCAGCCATAATATTTATCCTCTTGGTTTACTTTATGTTTTTGAATCAAGGCTTGTAGGGCGAGCGTCTGCCTATCCCCTATCAATCCCTATCATCTCGACTTAAATATTTTGTCCATCCTGAGCAAACAATTCATCAAGCTTGTCTTCGTATTCGTGATAGCCCAAGAATTCATAGAGCTCTGCACGGGTTTGCATCGTGCTGATGACACTCTCTTGAGTGCCTTCTTTTCTCAGGGTGCGATAGACATTCAACGCTGCTTGGTTCATCGCGCGGAACGCCGATAGTGGGTAAAGCGCCATGGAGATACCAACGGATGCAAGCTGCTCAACTGTATAACCGGGTGTAGCGCCAAACTCAGTGATATTAGCAAGCACCGGGATATTCACTGCGTCCACCACCTTCTTGTACATATCAAGGTCTACCATCGCTTCAGCAAAAATGGCATCAGCACCTGCCACTTCAAAAATGGCCGCTCTTTCTAACACTTCTTCTAGACCGACCACCGCTAGCGCATCGGTTCGCGCCATAATGACGAAATCATCATCCGTCTTTGCATCAACAGCCGCTTTAACACGATCTGCCATTTCCTGCCGACTGACAATTTCTTTGTTCGGACGATGACCACAACGCTTTTGCGCCACTTGGTCTTCTATGTGCACACCCGCGGCGCCTGCCTTGATCATTTCCTTAACTGAACGACTAATATTAAAAGCCCCGCCCCAGCCCGTATCGATATCGACCAATAGTGGCAGCGAACTTGCTGAGGTAATTCTCCTGACATCTTCCAGCACGTCGTTGAGTGACGTCATACCCAGATCAGGCAGACCGAAGGATGCATTAGCGACACCCGCGCCTGACAGATAAATGGCTTTATAGCCTTCTGATTCAGCCATTATTGCCGTGTAAGCGTTGATTGTTCCCACCACTTGTAAGGGGCTTTCTTGCTTAAGCGCCTGTCTAAATTTTTGTCCCGCACTGGGCATAAGAATCTCCGTTGCTTTTATAAAGGTAGTAAGGTCTTTTGTTCTTTCGCTATTCTGCAATAGGCCTAATGTTGCGAATCAAGCCCTTGGGTCGCCGAGTATACATAAGATCAATAGCACGCGAACACGCTATTGAGACAAATTAGACACCCTAATAACCGATTTAGTCTGACTAATTTTTAACCCTATGATTGACCCGCGAAAGGTTCACGAGCCGCACGATCAATAAATACTCTCAGCTCATCATATTCATTGGTGACCGGAAATTGTGGAAACTCCTCAATTACATTATCTGGCGCACGAAACAGAAAACCTGAATCTGCCTCCGAGAGCATTGTGGTGTCATTATATGAATCACCCGCTGCGAATATTCGATACCGAAGGTCATGAAAGGCTTTAACCGATGCGCGCTTTGGATCTGGCTGACGCAGTTTATAGTCAGTCACATTATCCTGCGCATCGACAATCAGTTTGTGACAAAACAGTGTTGGCCATGCTAGTTGCTTCATAAAAGGCTGAGCAAACTCATAAAACGTATCGGACAATATCACCAGCTGATAACTTTGACGTAGGCTATCGAGGAATGCTTTCGCCCCGGGCAAAGGTTCTAACGTCGCAATGACCGCCTGAATGTCGTTCAGCTTTAGGTTGTTCTCCTTCAGGATACCTAATCGTTGCACCATCAATTCGTCGTAATCGGGGATATCTCTCGTTGTCGCTTTGAGGGATTCAATGCCCGTTTTTTCTGCAAAGGCGATCCATATTTCGGGAATAAGCACCCCTTCTAAATCCAAACAAACCAAATCCATTGCGACAACCTCAAATGATGAGCAGGGATTGTTTCACGGAGAACCAAACACGTGCAAGCCACTTCGCAGTTGACGTAAACCAAAGTGTGCTGACGAAGGGCTATTTCGTGTTACTGCGCTCGCAAAACGTTTGCTAATGGGGGCTAGACAGTCTGCGCTACTCAGAAAGTTATTTCGATATGTCTTATTGAGCTTTCTAACATGTACGAGCCTTTGTTAATCTTGCGCGCTTAATCCTTAGCATGAAAAAACAAGCCGTGACCGAGACACAATCCTCTATCGTTTCACCAACAGACATCATCAAGCAGGCATTGGCGAGCCATGAACAAGTGCAGATATCGTTCAGCGGCGCTGAAGATGTCGTACTTATCGATATGGCCTGCAATCTTGGCGAAAACTTCGAGGTCTTCAGCTTAGACACCGGGCGATTACATCCTGAAACTTATCGATTTATTGAAGAGGTACGCAACCACTACGGACTCGATATTAACGTTATATCTCCGGATGGAGATGCAACGGCCGAATTGGTTAAGAGAAAAGGTCTGTACAGTTTTTATGAGGACGGTCATCAAGAATGCTGTGGTGTAAGGAAAATTGAACCCCTGCGACGACATTTAGAAACAGCACAGGCGTGGATGACAGGTCAGCGTCAGGATCAAAGTCCGACACGATCTAACGTCCCTCAAGTTCAGGTTGATACGGCTTTTTCAAATGACAGCAATCAAGTTATTAAATACAACCCTCTTTCCGAATGGCGCTCTGGCGATGTCTGGAATTATATTAGAGAGCATAATCTGCCCTACAATAAACTCCATGATCGCGGCTACCAAAGTATTGGTTGCGAACCCTGCACACGCCCAGTTGGACCAAACCAACACGAACGCGCAGGCCGGTGGTGGTGGGAAGAGGCAACTAAGAAAGAATGTGGTCTACACATGATTAATGTCACCGAGCAGTCGTAAACCACACTGATTATTTTTGAAGGATAAATAGATATGCACATTACCTTCGTAAAAAAGATACTTGCTTCCGGTGAGCCCTGTCAGAAATGCCTTGATGTTGAACTGCGCCTTAATAAAACCGGTCAAATGGCGCAGATTGACGAAGTACTTATTGCGGATGAGAGAAACGCTAACTCGCCCGGCATGTTGCTTGCGGCTGAGCTAAATGTGCCGCGGGCACCCTTCTTCGTCGTCGATCGAGATGGCGTTGAGAAAAAGGTCTACACCGTCTATTTCAAGTTTGCTAAAGAAGTTTTTGGACAAAGTGGTAACAAGACTGAAGAGGCGAAAGAAATTTTGAATGACAACCCAGATCTAGACTATATCTAGCACTCAGCGTTTTCACCCCTAGCCGCTAAATCTGTACAACGGTTTTAGACCTCGCCCGTGTCATGCAGGCTTTTTGTGCCTAACAGTTATACCGCCCGTGCTAAAGCCGCGGCAGTTCTATCGTTTCAAACAATCGTTCCAGTTCTGCTTTGCTGCTAGCGGCGAATGCTTGATCAACGATTTCCCGGCTGAGATGGGGAGCGAACAATTGAATAAATTCGTACATGTAACCGCGCAGAAATGTACCGCGACGACAACCAATCATTGTCGTACTGCTTTCAAATAACGTATCTGCATCAATGGCGACCAGGTCATCATCCAATACCTCATCATGTGCCATTTTGGCGATGATGCCGATTCCCAAGCCAAGGCGAACATAAGTTTTTATGACATCAGCATCCGTTGCGGTAAAAACCACCTTAGGTGCCAAGCCTTCTCGCAGAAAAGCCTCATCAAGTTTAGACCTGCCTGTGAAGCCAAACACGTAGGTGACTAGAGGATACTCAGCGACATCCGCCAAACCGACCGTGCTTAATTGCGCCAGCGGATGATCTTTCTTAACGACGATGCAGCGATCCCAGCGGTAACAGGGCATCATCACCAGATCACCAAAAAGATCTAAACCCTCCGTTGCAATCGCAAAATCGACAGCGCCGTCGGCCGCCATTTCGGCTATTTGAACTGGCGTACCTTGATGCATGTGAAGCGACACTTCCGGGTATTTGTCGATGAAACCTTCGATCACGTCGGGTAGTGCGTAACGTGCCTGTGTATGTGTCGTTGCGACAGATAAGCTGCCTTTACGCTCATTACTGAATTCCTGCGCGGCTTGCTTAATACTTTCCACTGTACGCAATATCTCACCGGCTTTTTCAATGATGGTTTCACCAGCGGGTGTGATGCGAGTGAGGTGTTTGCCGCTACGAGCAAAAACTTCAACGCCGAGTTCGTCTTCGAGTAATCGGATCTGCTTACTGATACCCGGCTGCGATGTATACAAACTCTGCGCCGTTGCTGAAACGTTGAGGCCGTGATGGGCAACTTCCCAAATATATCTAAGTTGTTGTAGTTTCATGTCTGCGTTCCTCTTTCTTACCGAATTGAGCCCTGAGGCTTATTCTCTAACCATCTAAAAATATTAGCAAATATTCTTTTTGTGTCTAGCCAATATCCCTTAAGGTGCACCCTTAATTCACTGCCAGATTGGCGCATGACATGGAATATTGGTTGTACATTGCCGCCGGCGCAACGGTTGGTCTTGCGATTGGACTCACCGGCGTTGGCGGCGGTTCTATTATGACACCCATGCTATTGGCATTTGGGTTTCCACCACATATCGCCATTGGCACCGACCTGCTCTATGCCGCTATTACTAAATCCGGCGGCGTTATTGCACACAATGCCCAAAAATCAATCCGCTGGGATCTCGTCTTATTGCTTGCTGCCGGCAGTCTGCCTGCCAGTTTTTTGACCATCCTTGCCTTAAACCATTGGTTTACTGACCCACAGCAATATAGTCACGTATTAACTAACGTGCTTGGCATCACTCTGATTTTGACGTCGCTGGTGATTTTTTTTAAAACAAAATTACGTTCCAAAATTGTCAAAACCAACGCGCTAAAACGATTCAACCCAAAAATACTGACACCGCTGCTCGGTTTACTACTGGGCGTCATGGTTACCCTTTCATCCGTGGGCGCAGGCGCAATAGCCACCGCGATGCTTTTGATATTTTATCCCACGCTTCGCAGTCTAAATGTCATTGGCACCGATATAGCGCATGCTGTTCCATTGACCCTCGTTGCTGGCGTCGGCCATCTTTTTCTGGGAAATGTTGACTTTTTATTATTGATCAGCTTGCTTATCGGTTCATTGCCCGCTGTCTATTTCGGTTCAAAGCTTGCTCGACTGGTACCAGAAAAAATTCTGCAACCTATCTTAGCAACAACCCTATTCAGCGTCGGAATCAAGGTCGCCTTCTTTTAATAGGCGTTCCATCAAACTCAAGTCTTGTTTATAAAATCAGGTTTGAACTGAAGTTCAATTTGACTTGAACTAAGGTTTCGTTTGTTCATTTGTCACTCCATGCAGCACATGCCCCGTCGGGACATATTCACTCGCGATTCGACAATGTTCAGCCTGATCATCAAAAAAGACATCCGCGCCATAGGCCTGAAGAAACTCACTTTTAGTCATGCCGCCTAAGAACAGTGACTCGTCGAGTCGAATATTCCATTGCCTAAGGGTTTTAATGACGCGTTCGTGTGCTGGCGCCGATCGGGCCGTTACCAACGCGGTACGTATGGGACAATCCTGATCAAATTGCCTCTGCAAATCGTGCAGCGCTGCGAGAAAAGGTTTAAATGGACCGCCTGTTAAAGGCTCATCAGCGGCTTGCTTCTCGCTCTCGGTGAAGGCCGACAGTCCTTTCTCTTGATACACTTTCTCAGCTTCGTCTGAAAACAGCACAGCATCGCCATCGAAAGCAAACTTGAGCACGGCATCCTCATTTGCAACCCGCCTTGACGGCAGAATACTTGCCGCGGCCATGTCGTTACTTAATGCTTCGCGCACGTCGTCAGCGTTAGTCGAGAGGAACAAGTGCGCGCCAAATGGGCGCATGTAACGAAAAGGCGGTGCACCACCGGTAAAGGCGGCGCGGGATATCGACAGACCATGGTCTGCAATAGAATTGAAGACCCTCAAACCGGTATCCGCCGAGTTCCTTGAAAGCAAAATGACCTCAACGACCTCATAACCTTCTACCCGATTGTTCAGCTTTAGGAGCTTTTCAACGAGATGATAAGCATCGCCCGGCTGCAGGGTTTCTGTCTCACGAGCGATTTGATATGCCGCGTAAGCTTCCAAGCCTTGTTCATGGTAGACCTTGTCACTTTCCGTCAGGTCAAAAAGCGCGCTGCTGGATGTCGCCACAACAAGTTTTTTCATCACGGATGTCTCTGTTTGATTGCTAGGCACGTATAAAGATCCTAATCTAATACAACTAAGTTAAACATTCAGGTATCAACCTACAAGTGGCTAATAAGAAAACAACTAACCTCGTTAAAGGAAAATCTTCTAGCAAAGATGTTTCGGCCTTCATCGATACGCTCGCCAAGATGCCAGCGGTGTCCAAGTCATCGGCACGTTTGGTGTTTGCTTTAGATGCAACGCTGAGCCGCGCAGCGACGTGGGATAAGGCCAGCCAAATTCAAGCCGAAATGTTCTCAGAAACCACCAATCTAGGCGGACTTGCGATGCAATTGTCCTACTACCGAGGCTTCAATGAGTTCTACTGCAGTGTTTTTCATACAAACACGGCATCATTACTGCGCGAAATGACGCAGGTACAATGTCTTGGAGGCTATAGTCAGATTGCTAGGATTTTCAAACAAGCCCTTCAAACCCACAGACAGCAGCCGTTGAAAGGCGTTGTCTTCATCGGCGATGCCTGCGAAGAGGACGTTGACCAACTCTGTGATTTAGCGGGACAGCTAGGGCTATTCAAAATCCCAGTGTTCATCTTTCATGAAGGCAAGTCCTCCCCTGTTGAGCGCGTCTTTCGCGACATTGCGAAACTCTCCGGAGGCGCTTATTGCCCTTTCGATACAAATAGCGCCAATCAACTTAAAGAATTACTCACCGCCGTCGCGGTTTTTGCCAGTGGTGGGCGCAAAGCATTAACGGATCTCAGCAAAACCAAGGGAGAATCAGTTAAACTCCTCACCCAACAGTTAAAGTAGTCTCTATGCCTTTCATAATCACAATAGTCATACTCATTGCGATCGCTCTCTTTGTCCTGCTAAGAATTTCGTTGCGCAAAAAACAGTTGACGGTACAACAGTTTTTTTCTCTGTACCTCGTTGGCTTAGTGGCGTTGACACTGACTTATTTGGGCTTAAGCGGCAAACTTAATCCGATGTTTGCCCTATTTGGCGGGCTTATTCCGCTGATCACGAATAGTATTAAAGGCGGCAGCGGATTATTCCGAGGCTATGGGCTCTGGCGTCAATTCTCGCATTTTTTTACTGGAAATAAGGGCCCCTCCAATCAATCCACTGCTGCGAAGCAAACATCCGTGCAAACGCTCTACCTTGATGTTGAGCTCGATCATGACAGCGGCACCATGACCGGCAAAGTTTTACTCGGCATGTTTGAAAATCGACAACTCGAAACGTTATCTCAATCAGAGCTTTCTGAGCTGATTAATGAAGTTAAAAGCGATCCTGATTCGACAAACATTTTGAACGCGTTTATCGAACGCAACCATCCCGATTGGGACTTGGGCACTGAACCTTCAGATAACCACTCAAACCCGGATATTAGGGAAGCATTAGGTGTGCTGGGGCTAGACGAAAGTGCCAGTCGTGACGATATTATCGATGCGCACCGTCGCTTGATTCAAAAAATGCACCCGGATCGCGGCGGCTCAACCGTGTTGGCGGCTCGCATTAATGAGGCAAAGGATATCTTGTTGAAGTACAAAAATTATGACGCATGAAGAATCGACGTCTAACTCGCCTAAATACGTTGGGTTTTGGGCGCGAATGCTTGCCTTCGTCGTGGATAGTATTGCTGCCGTCTTACTTTTGACGCCGCTTTCTCTCGGCTCAGGTAGCTTGCTTGTAGATGACCTGTCAAATCCCGGCGCTCTGCAAGACGCATTGATTGCTTCTTTGCCAGGGGCTCTTCTCGAATCACTGATTATCGCGGCCTTATTTATTGGCTTTTGGATCTATTTCGCAGCGACGCCAGGCAAACTGCTGGTGCATAGCTACATCGTCGACGCAAAGACGCTTAAACGCGCGAAGACTTCTCAGCTCGTCATTCGTTATTTAGGCTACTTTGTCAGTATGCTCACATTTGGACTTGGCTTTATCTGGATCGGTATCGATTCACGAAAACAGTCTTTGCATGACAAGCTGGCGTCCACCGTTGTCGTGTACGATAAACCCGTCGATGAATAAGCATCTTTTAGCCGATAATTTCAGCTATGTCGTCGATGTTCTTAAGAAACTCGATCTGTCTGACGACGAAGATCTAAAGCAAAGCATGTCGCTTATTGCGATTGAAATAGACGGCGCCAGCGTTAACCATCTCAACGTGACGGCTGCGCAGGCGGCCCAACTTGAGGCACTACATTGCGACGCTGTCAACACAAGCCTTCACGCGATCGTTAGGAACGCGCTAGGTTACTACGCTTTTGCAGAACAGCCGATGGGTACGAATGAACCGCCAATTGGGCCTGATTATGCCGTTTCGCTACTTAACAAATTCCAAGACACACACAACTATCCACATAACGACATTCATCAATTGAAAGATCAAATATTTGTATCCTTAGCGGCCTATCAAAATGAAAAGTCTGTCGAGTGAACCAATAACCGCGATAGATTAACGGCCCATGCTACAACGGTAGGAAATACAAGACCCAGCAAATGACGCCTTGAGTCACGCCATAAATTACCTAATAAATTGTTCAATGCGTTACTCAACAAATCAGGTGAGAAAATTCGACAGGGTCTGTACCAACATAATTGTGCAGCAATAGACTTGACGCACTGAATAAAATTGAAGTTTTACAATGACACATTGGAATTAAAGGTTAATGCAAACTATCGATAAACTAAGCAAGGTTAAAGGCTTCATCTTTGATCTTGATGGCACCCTCTTAGATACCCTCATCAGCTTATCCAACTCTTACAATAGAGGTCTGGTTCAGCTTGGCATGCCCACGCATGAACCCAATTCGTATCGTTACTTCATCGGCGATGGCGCTCGACGCTGTGTGGAAAGATGTTTACCTGCGCCAGAACCCGACCATGTGGATCAACTTCTGGCATTGCAACTTGAAGACTACCAAGCGACATGGCGTGATGATGTCAGTATCTACCAAGGCATCGATTCACTCCTGTCATATCTCTCATTACAGGCGTATCCCTGCGCCGTGTTGTCTAACAAGAACCATTCGTTTACGCGATTGTGCGTTGAGCACTTCTTCCCGTCAGTTAGTTTCGACGCAATACAAGGCTTTACACAACAGGTCCCTCACAAACCAAATCCAATCGGCGCACTGAAGATCGCCGAGCAGCTAGCACTCGCCCCATCTGAGCTCGCCATTGTTGGTGATACAAAAATGGACATTGAAACGGCTGTCAGTTGTGGGATGTTGGCAATAGGCGCGCTATGGGGATTTCGAGATAGGCATGAGCTTGAATCCGCAGGTGCCGACCTAATCTTAGAGTCGCCTGCGGATCTGTTGCAGTTACTGCAATCAACAAACATCAAGACGCAGGCCTAAATCCCATCAACTGATGCTTTCAGTCGCACGTGAAATATGCGACCCTGCCTGCCGGAAATTTATTCAGGATGAGTTGATGGAAATCAAAGATAAAATTGTCATTGTCACCGGTGGCGCAAGCGGTATTGGTCGATCGATGGCAAAAAGGTTTATCGCTGAAGGCGCTAAGCACGTAACAATAGCAGATCTCAATGCCGACCAAGTGCATCAAGTCGGTAAAGAAATTGGCGCTGAAGCCATCAAGACCGATGTGTCTTCGGATCTGGAAGTGCAGCAATTGATCGCGCACGTAGAGGCAACTCAGGGAAAGATTGATCTTCTGTGCAACAATGCGGGCATTGGTGTCGGTGGCGGACCCGAGACGCCGAACGAAGACTGGCAGCGTATATGGGACATCAACGTGATGGCGCATGTCTATGCAACCCGAGCTGCCCTACCCGATATGTTGAAAAGGGGTGACGGATATATCCTCAATACAGCCTCTGCGGCTGGATTGCTGACGCAGGTTGGCAGCGCACCCTATGCGGTCACAAAGCATGCGGCGGTTGCCTATGCGGAATGGTTAGCCGTCACCTACGGAGAACGGGGCATTAAGGTTTCCGCACTTTGTCCTCAGGCGGTAAGAACCGCGATGACAGAAAATACCGACAACGGCGGTGTCGCTGGCATTGACGGCATGATGGAGCCCGATGTTCTGTGTGATTCTGTCATCGACACATTGCGCGAAGAAACCTTTTTGGTACTCCCTCACCCTGAGGTACTTACCTATATGCAACGTAAAACCTCCAACTACGATCGCTGGATCAGTGGAATGCAACGATTGCAGGCGAAATTCGGCGAGGCGTTTTTATAACCTAAACCGAAAATCAATACAGAAAACGGTTTGACTGCAGGGGCTGTACGACAAATAGCCGGTTGAACATTTTGTATAAAAACATATAATGAACAAAACACGCGCCGATTTGAGTTCAGCTTGCGGGCGCTAAATAAATTCAGCTAAAGAGAGCCTAAAAAGCTTACTTTAGCCATTGCTAGTAGGCTTTTTTTTTACCTGCTCGCCAAGAGGTTAACTTCAATGCCCATTCGGATAGCCGATAATCTACCTGCCATCAATGCTCTGCGGCATGAGAATATCTTTTGTATATCTAGCTCCGAAGCAGATCATCAAGACATTCGTCCACTTCGCGTCTTACTACTCAATTTGATGCCGAAAAAGATTGAAACTGAGGTTCATCTGATGCGAATGCTCGCTAACTCGCCTTTGCAAATGGACGTCGAGTTAATGCGCATCAATGATCGTCCATCCAAGAACACACCGATCGAACATATGGAGACCTTTTATAAATCCTTTGAGCAGGTTAAAGATCAAAAATATGATGGCATGATCGTCACGGGTGCACCCTTAGGCCAAACCCCATTCGAGGATGTGACTTTTTGGGAAGATATGAAGACAATTCTGGATTGGACTCAAACCAATGTCACCTCTGTTATGTTTCTGTGCTGGGGTGTTCAAGCGGCGATGTACCACCTTTATGGTGTCGAGAAACATGTCTTGCCTAAGAAAATATCCGGCGTGTATCCACACAAGCTAGTGAAACCACTGTCACCCATCGTTAGAGGTTTTGACGACATCTTTGATGCGCCACATTCACGCTACGCTGAGGTGCGTACGCAAGACATCGAAGCGCAACCTGAACTCGAGGTTATCTCAGTATCGGATACTGCCGGTGCCTATATATTCGCGCGAAAAGATGGCAGGCAGCTATTTGTCACAGGCCATTCCGAGTACGAGCCTTTATGCCTTAAAGATGAATATGATCGAGATATCGAATCGGGTGTTGCAGCCGCAGTCCCTGAAAACTATTTTCCAGATGACGATCCGACCAAAAGCCCAATCGTCACATGGAAGAGCCACGGCAATTTATTGTTCGCTAACTGGCTTAATTATTATGTCTATCAGTTAACCCCTTTCAATACCGAGAAGATTGGTAGTGAATTGGACGAGATTGGCATCGCTTTAACCTAGCAGACAATAGTCTCAGTCATTGTTAGCAGGCAAGATCGGCGGGACTCAGATCGAATTCCTGCAACATATCTGAAGCATAGGTGATTTTTCCGGTCATCGACTGAGCATCACCGTGAACCAAACGTAAACAAGCTTCTGACATATGCTCCACCGGCGTAACCCTCTCCCGTGGTGTGTCTTGTGTAATTAATTTGTGGTGCACGACACCAGGCGTCGCAACTAGACCCGGTGATATGACATTGACGCCGATATGATCATTATAGACCTCTGCAGCCAAACCCGTCGTGAAGCGCTCCAGTGCTGCCTTACACATACCGTAGACGGTACCGCCTCTGCCACCGGCTTCTTTTTCAGGATGTAATGCAGCATGCGAAGAAATATTCACAATACGACCGGATTGTTGTTCAATCATTGCTGGTAAACATAGCTGCGACAGGTGAAACGGCGCATAAACTTGTACTTCGAGCATTAGGTCGTAATGTTTCTTACGGAAGTCTTTGACGGGTACAAAATAGGTTACAGCGGCATTGTTGACCAGAATATCGACGCTACCGTACTTGGATTTAGTTTCGGCAATTAGATTCTCCCGGTGCTCTGCAATTGCTAAATCGCATCGAACCGCATAAGCGTCACCTCCGGCGTTGTTGATCCTACTCACAACACTGTTAATGCTACCCCCCAAAGGATGGTCTCCCTCGTCAAGCGTTCGTGCGGAAACAACCACCTTCGCCCCTTCCATCGCATATCTTATAGCGATCGCTTCACCAATACCCCGGCTAGCACCCGTAACTATTGCGACCTTGCCAGCTAACAAACCTTCGTTATTCATTCTTGTTCCCCTACATTTGGAATGTCTAAAACGTTAAATTGACACCAACGCGCCATTTACTCAATAGAACCTATCAGGCTTAGAAAAGAAACGCTCTTTGTCCTCGTAACCCGTCTCGGTAGCTTGCTTACCTAGTTTGTCGCGGTAATTTATCCAGTACTTTGCGTTCGCACAACATAGCTGTGCTTGCTCTGACGCCATCACGGGATAAGCGCTTACAAAGCCAAGCCCGTCACGACTGTAATCTAGGCTGCAGCTAAAACGAAATAACACTCATGACGACACGTTTGTTCAGCCCTGCAGCCTTGCGTTATCAAGCAACTAATCCAGCGGGCAAGCCACGCTTAGCGTCTCCCCCCGCCGCAAGCATGACGATTATCCTACTGCTTTGTACCTTAAGTATTGGTGTCGCCTTCGTTGCGACCCAGACCTACCCTAGAAAATCCCAGACTTTTGGCTTCGTTCACCTTGACGAGCATCGAATATCGGCGGAATCAACCGGTATCGTTGAGTTTTTGCTAGTTAACCCAGGTGATTCAATCACCCAAGGGCAAATAATTGGCAGTATCGGTTCGACTCGCAGCGAAGCGCTGAGCCAAGATTTCATCAGCGAAGACCTGATCAACACGATGTCGAAACAAAAAAAATTGTTGATTGATGAATATCAGATCGACAAGCAAGTGTTGACCGAAGCGCTGTCGCAATCAGAAGCCTCATTATTAAACATCGCATTACTTCAGAATCTACAACGCGACAGAATCGAACGGACAAAAAGAGTTAACGATAGAACGCGTCCATTATGGCAACAAGGATCCATATCAGATTTGCAATGGTCCGGTATAGAGGATCAACTGCACTCGCTACTACAACAAGACATTGAGCTCGATCAACGCCGGGCCCGCCAGCAAACAGCCATCACAGAACTCGCTCACAAGGCGCTAATACTTGAAGCGGGTTTTAAACTCGCTCTGTCTGCGCAACATGAAAAGGCACTGTTGTTTGAGTCCAACCTGAAGGATAGAAGAAGTAACTTACAGGAGACCCTGTACGCACCTTTGACAGGTGTCATAAACAACGTCTTTAAACAAAAAGGCGATCGCATCGTCGCCTCAGACACCATTGCGACTATCTCCACGCGTCGAAAACCGCTTCATGCTCGCATACTTATCTCTAGTGAAATGAGTGGACAAATTGTTTCTGGACAACGGGTTCATATGCGTTTTCACGCATTTCCACACACGACATTCGGTACATTAGAGGGTGAAATTTTATCGATCTCTACGCATCCGGTTTCCGCGATTGATTTACCACACCAACTCCATCATCCCGGCAGGTTCTATATAGGCCTGGTGAATCTCCCCCTGCCTGCCAGCAGACCTGAATCGATCAAGTTAAAACCCGGCATGACATTCTCCGCTGACGTCATCTTAGGAGAGAGAAATCTCTATGCGTTGATGTTCGAGCCTTTGCTTGCTGCAACAAAAATTAGCGGATTGCTTGCCGAGTGATAGGGCAACTTAACTTCGGGCTTCGTCACAGACTGCCGCTTGTGTTGCAAACTGATATTGCTGCTTGTGGTGAAGCTTGCCTGCAGATGATCTGTGGATATTTTGGGCAAAAAGTACCTTCGAGTTACATCAGAGATTACTGTCTGCTTGGCAATCAAGGAACGACCCTCGCCGTACTCATGAACGCAGCAGGACTGTTGAAATTCTCTTGTCGAGCCGTGCGTTGTGAAACCAGTGAGTTGAAACACTTCGACAAACCAATCATTCTTCATTGGGATTTCAATCACTATGTCGTTCTGAAATCTAGCCGAGCGGACAAGTTCATTGTCTATGACCCTGCGGTTGGCGAATGTCACTATAGCAAAAACGAAATGCAGGACCACTTCACCGGCGTGGCTCTAGAGCTGACACCCACAGACGCAATCTATCAGCCTCAACATTCAATGGAAAACGGCGCCTCGGCAGCCCCTCGCTTTTCGATGTTCCTTGATGGAATCTTAGGGCTTGGCCCCGTGCTATTTCAAATACTTATACTTTCCTTAGTGTTACAAATCTTTGCGCTAGCAATGCCTTTTTACACACAACTGATCATTGACGAAGTATTAGCGAAGAAAAATGAGGAGTTATTGTTGACGCTTCTTATTGGCTTTTCGATCGTCACGTTGATTTCACTCGTCACTCAAACTCTGCGCGGTTGGATCAGCATCTATCTATCTCACCAGATTTCGTATGTCCTTAGCAGCAGTCTATTTCGCCGGGTATTACTGCTACCCGAAAGGTTTTTTTTCACTCGACATATGGGTGATATCGTTTCGAGATTTGGATCCCTGCAGCCGATACAATCATTCATCACGAGTAGCTCTATCGCCATTCTGTTAGATGGACTAATGGCTGTCACAACCCTGATTGTCATTACCATGTACTCATCATATTTGGCCGTATTGGTGGTTGCGACCATCGCTATTAAACTAGCATTGGATCTGGTGTTCTTCTCTGCGGTCAAAAAACGCCAGAACCAATGTCTGGTTGCGTCTGCAAATTTGGATTCTAACTTCATGGAGATCGTCCGTTCCATCGGTTCAATAAAACGATTTGGAATCGAAGCTAGCAAAAGCAACGAGTGGCTAAATAAACTCGTTAACGCTATAAACACCAACATAAGATTAGATCGAATAAATCTCGGCTTGAGCACCTGTACCCTGTTGATTCAGTCATTGGGCGCCCTGGTTATTGTTTACGCCGGCGCAACAGAGGTTATTAAGGGGCACATGACCATTGGAATGCTGATTGCCTTCCTTGCGTACCGTGCCCATCTAGAAAGTGCACTGGGATCGTTGGCCGCTGAGTTTTTAACCTACCTCATGTTATCCCTTCACTTCGAACGCCTATCGGACTTCTATTTAGCGGATGCTGAGAATCAGCAGTGCCATGGGCAGGTTATCGACGATGTTTCTACTATTAAACTCAAGCATGTTAGCTACACGTATGGTAGTGCTAGCTCATGGGTATTTCAGGACGTTAGTCTGCAAATATTCCGGGGTGAACATATCGCTATCTGCGGTCCTTCGGGTACAGGCAAGTCAACACTTATAAGGCTTATCACCGGCTCACTGACGCCACAACAAGGAGAGGTTTTCTTCGACGACATTCCCATTCGGTTGATAGGCAAGCAATCAATTGCATCCTTAGTAGCCTGTGTCATGCAGGATGACCAGCTGTTCAGCGGTTCGTTAAAAGACAACATCACACTTTCAACTGACGAGGCCAGAGAGAACGTCATTGACGGTCAGACAGATGATCCGCAGCACAAAATGCAAAATGAATCCGTTGTTAATCTAAGCATGTCGTCATCTTGGCAACGGCTGCAGAAAGCCGCTAGGCTAGCGGAAATTCACGAACACATTTTGAGTTTGCCAATGGGTTATCAAACACCGGTTGGCGAGATGGGCGTGTCACTATCAACGGGACAGTTGCAGCGCATATTCCTTGCGCGCGCGTTATACCGAGAGCCGAAATTATTAGTGCTTGATGAAGGTACCGCGCATTTGGACCCTGTTCTCGCCACTAAAATATTTAGTAATATAAAGCTTAGTGGTACGACGGTTATTTATGTCACACATAGCCGTCAGCTTCTATCCGTCGCGGACCGTCTCTTCGCTATGAAAGTTTCACCAAATGGCAAATGTCATTTATTACGTCATAGGATTAAGCGGCGCAAAAAGCCTCAGTAGACCCCGTGCGGCATCTAAAACGTGGCACATACCATGCCTTATATAGAACCTACCATTGACGCCCTTCGAGTTATCGTGACAGGATAGCGGTAACGCGACATCGGTACTTCAATCTATGCTTTCTGCTCGTATTGCCTTAAGAACCGCCACCCTAATGCTAGCGGCTTTTCTCACAAGCCCTCAGTTAGCATTTGCATGGGGACATGATGGACACAAAATTATTTGCGCCATTGCTGAAGCTAAACTCAGTCCAACAGCGATTACCTTCGTCAACAACATCAGCAAACAATCGGAACACCTTGATGGAAAACCGAATATTTCTTTTCCAACCAGTTGTTTGTGGGCGGATACAGCTAGGCGCACGAAGTACCTCGGCAGTTATGAGAATCATTTTATTAATGTTGCCGAAAACCAAGACACCATAGACCTAGCACGAGATTGCGCTGCACTCGATTGCATCGCGGTCGGCATTCAACGCAGCATAGTTTATCTGTCCACTGACGCAGGCTCAAAGCGAGAGAAAGCGCGACAAGCGGCAGCGTTGAGGTTTCTTGGACACTTCATTGGCGATCTACATCAACCCATGCACGTCTCAAACACAGAAGATTGGGGCGGCAACAAGATCGCTGTAAAGTGGTTTGGTAAGCGCTCAAACCTCCATAGGGTTTGGGATTCAGGCATTATGCAACAAGCAAACCTAAGCTATCCAAGTAGTTTGAACTACCTTATGACGAATGAAACAACTGATATCGAGCTAAATGTCGAAGCATGGTTGAAAGAGTCGTTCATGCTGGCCAGAGAAAACGGTTATCGCGATGCAACCGGCCAAAAAATCACAAATGGCGTCTCGCTTTCAGATCAGTATCTGGAAAAGAATAAGCCAATCGTCATCTCACAATTGCAGAAGGCAGGCTTAAGGTTAGCCGCCATCTTAAACGCTTTGGCAGAAGATCGACCCGTTTCAGCATTTACCTTGCAGGCCAACTGATGAACTGACTCGTGCGATCGAGGTAAAGATAAAACTCAGCTGTCAGCATTACAGCGTTTCCAATAAGGGAAAAGCGCTCAATACATTAGGTTGACCAAGTGCCTCACTTCTGTGAACTAATTCCCCGTCTAAGTCCGCAATGTCAGCCACACCAAGCAGTGCCATTGACAGTCGCAATTCTGTTTCGACCAGCTTCAATGCTTTAACGAGCCCGGCACGACCAGCCGCTGCCATGGATAACCCTTCAAGTCGTCCCATGGCAACAATATCTGCGCCGAGACAGAGTCCTTTCAGTACATCAGCGCCTCGCATGAAACCACCATCAACGATCACGGGTACCCGTCCATTAACGGCCGCCGCAACCTCCGGCAATGCATCAATACAAGCGCGAGTATGATCCAATTGACGTCCACCATGGTTTGACACCCAAACGACATCTGCACCGGCTTCAATGCATCGCTCTGCATCTGCGCCGACATTGACACCCTTGACGAAAACGGCGATATCAAACTTCTCTTTAATGTGCGCGATCGTGGCGGCGGTTATCTTTGCCTGATAATCACCTCCCATCCATCCGGCTTGGCTACCTCCGGGTGGTTGGTACCCTTTTAGAATATCGCGCTCTCGTCGAGAATAAACTTGCGTATCGACGGTTAAACAAAATCCAATGTAACCGGCGGCTATTGCTCTCTCAATCGTATCGTCCATCCACGCTTGATCGCCCATCAGATACAACTGATATATACGAGGTCCCGGCACATCCTTCGCCACCTGTTCAAAATCTGGCAAACACGACGAGCTCAAAACCTGTAGCGTTCCATATTCCTGAGCAGCTTCAGCTACCGCCGAACCACCGCCTGCCTCAAATATTTGTATCGAACCTATCGGTGGAATAATGACAGGCATCTTTAATTTGTGCCCTAGTAACTCGGTCGAGTAATTGACGTCACTGACATCATTGAGAATGCGGGGTAAAAACACCCAGGAATCCAAACCATGTCGGTTACGATTCAAAGCAGATTCTGTATCTGCTCCACCCATAAGATAGTCCCAACTATTGGCATCAATATTATTTTTCGCCATTTGAACCATGTCGGTCAAGGTGTTGAAAGGCATTGTGTTGTCCTGTGTTTAGGTTAACGGGTATGTAAGTCGTGAATATCGCTAGACGCTATCATTGTCGTTGACAGTATCCGTGTGTTTTGTGAGTTTAAATACCAAGGCTAGCCAGACAACAGTCGCTATAAAACCAATCGCGAGATAGTAGTTACCCATCACCACACCCAGCTTCTGAAGCACGACAATGACAACGGAAGAACCGCCCTTTCCAGTCCTGTATCCAAATACATCAATGACTTGTTTAGCTCGGTATCTTTCGTCATAACCCAGTGGTACATAAAGTACTTCCTTAGCCGCGCGAAACACAGAGTAGTCAAAAGCCTTAAAAAGAAATAGCGCTAAGCCGACCGAGAAAATCGACGGCTCGATGATCGCGAAACCAATGGCACAGGCGTGTATTAACGGCATCAAAACGTGGATGGCCCGTAGCGAAACAAAACTCAATAACAATGGCGCAATGATAAACTGCAGCAACAGCACCGATGTGTTCAGTGTGCCCCAGAACCATCCTTGAAAGGCCGTTTCCTTATCCTGTGCACCTGCAAACTCGATCGACAACAAGCCTTGAAACTTCAAATCCAAAACCGCCGCAACAAGCTGAGAAATCAGCACAACGGCTAGCAAATAAATGAGCATTGGATTTTCCCTAAATTTCTGCCAACCCATATAACTAACGTTTTCTGGATCAACAGGCGGGATCTCCGGCTCACCAAGTTTCATGTAGGTAAAATTGGATAGCAGTGCTGCCGGTATAACAGAAATCGCCGCCAGCAGAATCATCGTCTCTGTTCCCCATTGACTGGCGGTAAGGCCGACCAAGGTACCTCCAATCGCGCCACCGATACCTGCCACACCTGTTACTGGACCGTTAACTTTTTTGGCTGTGGTAGTGCTTAAACTCGAATTAATATATGACCAATATTGTTCAATCAATAGCACGATGTACAATTCCTTAATCAGGAACAATACGGGCGTCACAATTTTGCTTCCGCTCAGTAGCGATAAATAACAGCAAAATATCAGCAAACCTGAACCCAATGAGGTGACCAGTAACGTCCGCCGTGGCCCCAATGCGGTAAGAATGCGTCCGTACAATGCGACACCGGCAAAAACAACAAATGGCATGGCCGCCATGACCAGTGGCAGATTTTCAGCGCCGTAGGCAGACTTAAAAAGTACGGTTGATGCCGACCGTATAAACTCGTAACCGGCAAGGGTAAACATCGCCGACAGTGCCATTAGTACAGCGACTTGATACTCACGGGACAATTTATTCAAGCCGTCTCTTCCCAATACATCTCGCGGAAATTTCCTTCTGGGTCATTAGTTTTGAAACCACTGTAGATCGCACCTTCTTCTTGCGTCGCATCCAATTTTGTCGCCCAAGCGCGCGCCTGACCCCGTGACTTACAGCGATAGCCAAAGTGAGTATTGCGCCGATAGTCCAATGGCTCGCCTATCTCGAAAATCAACAATGTGCCGCCGCTTATCACGAAACCGTCCTTTGCCTGAAAGCCAAATTGTTCCGCGTACCCTTCAGCCAACCAAGCCGGTTTTCTTGCCGGCGGGTTAATGTGGTCAAGCCTAGTTTTTGGGGTATCCGGGTTCTGGGACATTTCAAGCAGTGCTCATTTGCGTAGGTTTATCTGCAGACTAAGCTGGAATAGTACGGAGATTTAGCAGAAGACGCGAGTCTATGAGTCTATTCGATAGATAGGATGAATGATTTTCCTTGGTACACAAACGTTGCTTAGGATATTGTACGCGCCTTCGATTTGCTGACGCACTCATCGTTCGTCTGAAAGGAAATAGCTTAATGACCATGCCAACACTAAAACCACAGAATCCCCGATTTTCCTCGGGTCCTACTTCTAAACGTCCTGGGTGGGATATTGCATCCCTACCGACGACCAGCTTAGGCCGTTCTCATCGAGCAGCAGAAGAAAAGGCGAAACTTCGAGGCGTGATTGAGCAAAGTAAGGCGATTCTCGGCATTCCAGCGGACTTTCAAGTAGGTATCGTACCTGCGTCAGACACAGGCGCATTTGAAATGGCCATGTGGACAATGTTGGGTGAACGCGGTGTCGATGTATTGTCCTGGGAAAGCTTTGGCCAAGGCTGGCGCACCGATGTCACTAAACAACTCAAGCTTGAAGATGTCAGAGACATCTCGGCGGACTATGGCGTACTGCCTGACCTTTCTCAGGTTGACTGTAATCGCGATGTGTTATTCACCTTTAATGGCACAACCTCTGGCGTAAAAGTGCCTGATACTGACTGGATTGCTGCAGATCGACAAGGACTCACGTTTTGTGATGCGACATCCGCGGCTTTTGCAATGGAAATGGATTGGAGCAAGATGGACGTTGTAACCTGGTCCTGGCAGAAGGTCCTTGGTGGTGAGGCAGCACATGGCATGATCGCTTTGTCACCGCGAGCCGTCGCTCGGTTGGAGTCCTACACGCCTTCATGGCCTATTCCAAAAATCTTCCGCTTAACGAAGAACAATAAATTAATCGCCGATATCTTTGCAGGCGCAACAATTAATACGCCGTCGATGATTGCTGTCGAAGATCAGTTGGATGCACTTAACTGGGCAAAACAAATAGGTGGACTCGATGCGCTGATTTCTCGTAGCCAGGCGAATCTAAAGGTCGTTGAAGCGTGGGTCAAGAACACCGATTGGGCTGATTTTCTTTCCGAAAGAGAAGATACCCGTTCATCAACGTCGATTTGTCTTAAAATTACCGACCCTTGGTTCAATGAACAGACATCCGACGATCAGAGTAAGACAATTAAGCGGTTGACCAAGTTACTTGCAGAAGAAGCTGTTGCTTTTGATATCGCAGGCTATCGTGATGCCCCGGCAGGGTTAAGAATCTGGGGTGGTGCGACAGTCGAATCTTCTGATATTGCCGCACTTATGCCTTGGATCGACTGGGCTTACGCTAAAGTCAAAGCAGAATAATTCAAACTTGCGTAGAACCACTAGGGGATTGGCACGCGCCCCTGGTGGCAAATCGCACGCAGACAACACACCTGTTTAGGTGCGACTCGATTTCTTCAGTTTCTTTTCCTTTCGCTTCTCTTTCAACGTTTTCTGAGCTTTCGAGCTATCGTTTACTTTTTGCTTGTCTTTGCCTTTCGCCACAACACTTCTCCTTGGTAATAAAAGTCTATTTGAATTTCTAATCGGTGTTGTTTACGTCATTATCGGATTCCTCCAATAGGATACGAGTGGCTTGCCCATCGAGTATCCCGTTTACATCGAATGACAGAACATCCACGCATCATAGCAGCCTGAATCAGAGAAAATGAGATTTCACTGCGACCCATTACTCCACAGCGCAGAATTCAAAAAGTCAGTCTCATCAACATTGAGCCCTTAAAGGATCCGATATTGGCGTTGTGGATTTGTTTGCTTGAGGTATTCACCCTCGCGAGTAATAACCTGGGCGTCATCATAACCATATTGGCAAATATATGCCTTGCGAGTATCTTCGGTTAGATTCGGTCCGGTTCTGTGTGGTGTTAAGGATGAGAAAACAACAATGTCGCCAGCCTTCGCCTCGACCGCAACCGCCCCGTCACTATTATCAAGGCATTGCAGGCCCAAATCCGTCAGCCAGTGCTTTAAAGTGCCCCGCTTATGCACACCGGGCATGACCCAGGGGCAACCATTATCGATAGTTGCATCTGTCAGCGCGACCCAACAGGTTAAATAGTTTTGCGGCGTAACGAAGCTATAACCATTATCTTGATGCCAAGGAAAATCCTCAGGGTTACCCGGTTTCTTATAAACAATCTGGTCCCAATATAATCTGGCGTTGTCGTCCAAGAGATCTGAACACAAACCTGCAAACGTCGCCTCAAGGGTAAATGCCTTCGCTAATGCCGATCTTTCCACGATATGTTTGGTGAAGGTGAGCTGATTGGCCCGGGAAATGCCAAACTGTCCGCCATTAGTCTCCAAGAACGCCTCCGTTTGTAAATCGATCCGATCAAACGTCTCGATGAGTTTATCGAGCAGATCCGCGCTAAATGCATTCTTATATAAAAAGTATCCATCTCCATTCCAGCTGGCCGCTTGGGCGTCAGAGATTTGCTTGAAGGGACCGACTTGATCTGTCCAGTTGAAGTCATTATTCAAAGCATGCAATTTAAATTTACTCATAGATTTCTATCTGCCTTTCCATGATGTAGTGACCCATTTATAGTACCCCGATTACATTTGTCAGAGAAAGCACATGGAGAATCTAAAAGAGCTCGCCACCGGACTGGCATTTCCCGAAGGTCCGATCGCAATGCTCGACGGTAGCGTTCTGCTCGTTGAAATTAAGCGCGGTACTTTGACTAGAGTATGCGCCGACGGAAAGGTCGAGGTTGTTGCGCAAATCGGCGGTGGCCCAAATGGCGCGGCCATAGGTCCCGATGGTCGATGTTACCTCTGCAATAACGGTGGTTTTGAGTGGCACGACAGAAACGGGCTTTTACTGCCCGGTGATCAACCTGCCGATTACTCTGGTGGCCGAATCGAGGCCGTTGATCTCAATACAGGAGACGTCGAAGTCATTTACACGCACTGCGATGGCATACCACTAAGAGGCCCCAATGACCTTGTGTTCGATGCATCCGGGGGTATGTGGTTCACCGACCACGGTAAAAACAGACCCAGAGAAAAAGACAGAACGGGGGTTTATTACGCCCTGCCCGATGGTAGTTCGATAAAAGAAGTGATCTTTCCTTTAGAGGCTCCCAATGGCATAGGCCTGTCACCTCAGGAGGACAAGCTTTACGTCGCTGAAACACCCACTGGGCGGCTGTGGCGTTTTGATCTCAAGGCACCAGGTGAAATCACGGGTGCACGCACCATGATGGCGCAATTACCCGACTATCATATGTTTGACTCTCTGGCTGTTGATGCTGAGGGTAATATTTGCGTGGCAACGCTCATTACCGGCGGTATTACGGTGCACTCGCCTGACGGTAAGCGAGCTGAACTGTTTCCAATGCCTGACCTGCTCACGACGAATATTTGCTTTGGTGGTGAGAACCTCGACACCGCTTATATTACTTTATCGACTACCGGTAAACTTGTGTCCGTACCATGGCCAACCGCAGGTTTACCACTCAACTTTCTTAACAAGTGATGCACTAGAGACTCTATGAAACCAATCGCTTTAACGTATATAACGAGCCTGTTTGCACTCATTGCACTTTTCTCCGCAGACATTCAGTGTGCTGAAAGACTTGATAAGGTTCACTTTCTCATCCCAGCCGGTCCTGGAGGCGGTTGGGACGGCACAGCAAGAGGCATGGGTGAAGCCATGCTGAAGTCTGGTACTGTCTCCCAAACCTCCTACGAGAACCTTACCGGCGGTGGTGGCGGCCGAGCCATTGCAAAATTGATCGAAACCGCACCTCGGCAGCAAAACACACTGCTTATTAACTCAACGCCAATGGTCGTGAGATCGCTGCAAGGCATATTTCCGCAGTCATTTCGTGATCTCAAGCCGATCGCGTCCGTCATCGCAGACTACAGCTGCTTCGTCGTTGCGAAGGACTCGCCCATCAAGACCTTTGCTGATGCAGCTGAGATTTTTAAGCAGGATCCGCGGAAGCTTAAGGCTGCGGGCGGATCGGTCAAAGGCAGTACAGATCATTTCATACTTGCTCGGGCACTTGAACTTGCCGGTGGCAATCCACGCAAACTGATTTATGTTCCTTATGATGGTGGCGGAAAAGCAATGGCAGGCATTCTGACCGGTGAAAGCCAAATTCTCTCAACAGGGCTAAGCGAAGCGCTGGATATGGCACGTGCAGGTGAAGCACGGATCATCGGCGTCACTGCCCCGCAAAGACTTACGGATGCACCTGATATACCCACGTTGATCGAACAGGGTTACGATCTTCAATTTGCCAATTGGCGTGGATTTTTTGCAGCACCGGGTCTCAGTGATGCAAATTACGAGAATATGATGCTGACGGTCTCCGATGCGCTCAGTACTGATGCTTTTGAAGCCGTACGAAAAAGAAACGGTTGGACGTTATTGCACCATGAAGGTTCAGAGTTCTACAGCTTCTTAGAACGGCAGGAACAGGAAATTTCAGTACTTATGCGGCAGCTCGGATTCTTAAGATAACTAATTAACTTTGGACTATAAGTGACTGTTTATATTACATATTCAAGAGCAATAGGGGTGCTTTTTCTTTGCATATCCTGCTTCTACCTTTACTTCGGCCATCAAATCCAATTGGATTTTTGGAGCGAAGGTGAAGTCTTCAACGCGCGGTCTATGCCCTACCTTATCGGTGTCAGCGGTATACTTGTGGCCATTGGTTTAATTTTCACACCCACAAAAGCATCAGCAACAGACGCTCCTCACGAGTGGCAAGAACTTAAACAACTAAACTGGATCCCCACAATTGCCTTCGCTCTGATCATAGGGCTTTACGGTTTATCACTTGAGTATCTTGGCTTTATTGTCTGCTCAAGCCTTTTTTTATTCTGCTCCTCCGCCATTCTAGGGGAACGACGTTGGTTAATAATGGCCGTGTTATCGATCGGCGTCGTATGCGCTTTTGCACTGCTGATCAACTGGCTTGGAATTTATCTTGCTCCAGGAGATTTGTGGATGGGATGGTTAGATGTTTGAGGGCATCCTTGTTGGACTGGCGACCGTCCTGACAATACAAAATCTGTTGTTGGTTTTCGCGGGCTGTTTAGCCGGCACATTAATCGGCATGTTACCTGGTCTAGGTCCCATTTCAGCGATAGCTTTGATGATACCAATCACCTATGCACTAGACCCAGCGAGCGGCATGATTCTGCTGGCAGGCGTCTACTACGGCGCCATTTTTGGCGGTTCAACTTCATCAATTCTAATTAATGCGCCTGGTGTGGCAGGTACAGTCGCCACCGCATTCGATGGCTATCCTATGGCGCGCCAAGGTAAAGCCGGTAAAGCTCTAACAATTGCGGCCTACGCCTCGTTTGCCGGTGGCACGCTTGCGGCTATCTTTCTGGTTCTGCTCGCACCGTATCTTGCCGAACTTTCATTAGGCTTTCGATCAGCGGATTATTTTATGCTGATGGTATTGGGGCTAAGTTTGGTGTCAGCATTTGCGGCCGAGGGTGAGCATCTCAAAGCGTTACTCATGACGATTCTGGGTTTGATGCTTGCAACGGTAGGTACAGACCTTACCGCCGGCGTTCAACGCTTCACATTCGGCCGAATGGACTTAATTGATGGTATTAGCTTCTTATTGCTCGCAATGGGTACCTTCGCGCTCGCCGAGGCATTTATGATGGTGCTTAAACCATCCCAAAGTGCTAACAATAGCCTTCCGACAACCGACCTTGGACTCGATCGGCAAGAGATCAGAGAAATCGCGCCCGTTGTCGGTCGCTCGTCGGTTCTGGGTTTTCTCGTTGGGGTCCTTCCCGGTGCTGGTGCGACCATAGCTTCATTCCTCGCCTATGGCATGGAGAGAGGTATCGCCAGTACCGCCGACAAAGCGCAGTTCGGGAAAGGAAGCCTGAAAGGATTAGCAGCGCCTGAGTCAGCTAACAACGCAGCCTGCACGGGTTCATTTGTACCCCTTCTAACACTCGGTATTCCAGGTTCAGGCACGACAGCGATACTCCTCGGCGCACTCATCGCTTATGGCATCCAACCAGGTCCTCGCCTTTACATTGATCAGCCGGAAATATTCTGGTCGGTGATCGTGTCTATGTATTTCGGTAATATGATTTTGCTGTTTTTGAATTTACCGTTGATTCCCTACATCGCGAAGTTGTTAACGATTCCGCGTACGTTTCTGATTCCGCTGATAGGCTTCTTTTCACTAACAGGGGTATACCTTGTGTCTTTTAATCCGTTCGATCTACAACTCATGTTGTACATTGCCGTTTGCGCCGTCATCCTAAGATTAATGACATTTCCAATGGCGCCGGTATTACTCGGCTTTATACTTGGCGGAATGTTAGAAGATAACCTTCGAAGAGCTATCACCCTTTCAGATGGTAACGCTTCATTTCTATGGGAGCGTCCGACAACACTTTGTCTGCTTGTCCTGACAGTCATTGCTCTGATGTCACCGTTATTACGAATGCTAATGAAATCGGCTCTGAAAGGTTTCAAGGACAAACAGAACGCCTCTAGACTGTAACGATTTAACAAGCTAACCTTGACCTCCATCGCTCGCGTCAAACGACTGTTGATAACAACAGTTTCGAGTAACGAATAATGTAAAACAAAGCGAACCTACGCAGGAGGAGCCCCATGATAGTCAATACCCCTTATCAAGCGCCTGCGTTGCTTTCGCTCGTTTAAGTCATTATTCCGCCAGATAAACGTTACCTAATACTGAATTCCTTACGAACACATCGGTACCCAAGTGCATCACGCGGCCGTTGGTCTTTATCTCAAGGAATCACAAGTTGAACAACACCCCCGATAATACGTCTCTTCAATACACGCTACAAAGCTTGGGTTGGAAGCAATTCTTTCAGCAGCAGCTCGACCCTGAAGACGACCTTGTTCCTGCTAGAGTCTCTCGACAGGATTTGAACCGTTACCATCTACTGAGCGAAAACGGTCCACTGATCGGCATCCTGCCAGGGCGTATCAGGAAAGAAATTGCGTCAAAAGCAGAATTACCGACCGTCGGTGATTGGGTTTTAGTTACGCCTGCGGATGCCTCAGACCCCACCCAGGTTGTTATCCAGAAAACCCTCGATCGCGCGAGCAAGTTCAGTCGCAAAGAAGCTGGCGAAAAGTTTGATGAACAGGTTGTCGCTGCAAATATTGACATGGTATTCATCGTTACCGGGCTAGATGAAAATTTTAACGCGGCTCGCATTGAACGTTATCTTGTACTCACCTGGAACAGTGGTGCCCTGCCGGTCATTGTTCTCAATAAGACAGATCTTTGTTCAGATTTAGATGAAAAAATGGCTGAAGTTGAGGAGATATCAAGGGGCACGCCGATATACGCCATATCCGCCTTGAATAATAGCGGCCTAGAAAATCTGAAGAACTATATCGAACCAGGTTGTACAGCAGCTGTTCTAGGTTCCTCTGGTGTTGGTAAATCAACAATCATTAATAATATCCTCGGTTTCGATCACTTTAAAACCGGCGAGGTTAGGCAAACCGATAGTAAAGGCCGCCATACAACGACCCACAGGGAATTGTGCTTACTGGACAATGGTGGTCTGGTCATTGATACCCCGGGCATGAGAGAAATACAGATCTGGGCGGATGAGGACACCATGACGGCGACTTTTGAGGACGTGGAGGCATTTATCGGCCACTGCAAGTTCACTGATTGCCAGCATCAAACCGAACCTGGCTGTGCACTGCAAAGAGCACTCACTGACGGCAAATTAGAGCCCGAACGACTGCAGAGCTACCAAAAATTTAAACTCGAAATGTCTGAATTCAACGCGCGTTTCGACGCTAAACTGAAGTCAGAGAAAAAACTTGTGCGTAAAAAGTTTACTCGTAGCCCTAAGAGTCGGCCATCGAAGCGAAAATAGATGCCGAATTTGAGGTCCTAACAACGAAAAAAGGACAGTAACACTGTCCTTTTTTGTTTTTCATCACCACTTTCAATCGGTTATGTTAACCGCCGGTAATCATATCCTGCAAAGCGGCTAAACGTCTCTTCTCACCATTGATGTACTTGATGTACTGGTTTGCGCTTTTAGCTTTAGACTTGTCCTTTGCTGCGACCGCAAATGCCTTTTGCGCACCGTCCCACTCTTCAATCTGCATGAGCGAGATACCTAGCCAGAAGTTTACATCTTCAGGTCTATTCAAATCGCCGAGCTTCAGCGCTTGACGGTAAGCCTTCACCGCTTCGGCATGTCGATCTTCATTTGACAGCGCCTGCGCTAGTCGATAGTGAATTTCACCGTCTTCCGCAAATTCAGTGGCTTCTTGCCAAGACGAAATCGCCTTATTGAACTCCTGAGCCATGGTGTATGACGCCGCAAGCAATCGAATGTTCTTCTCGTTCTTCTCGATAATGCCGTCGTCAAAACCCTTTTCAAGTATCCTGGCGGCTTCGAACGGCACTTCTGCATTTAGTAGGCGCTGAGACAACATAACAATCTCTGTTTCTTTCTCTAACATATCCTGAACATATGCAGCGTAGTATGCCGATAACGCTTTATCTTGCCATTCTTTCTCAGCATACAGACCCGCGAGGTGCATCCAGTACTGCTTCTTAGGGTATAAAACGATCATACGTTCAAGAACGACGATGACGTTATCAAAATCCTGAAGCTCGTTGTAAAGGATAACCTGTAGATACAACCAGTTTTCTTTAAGCGTGCGTTCCTGCACTCGCGCTATGTCTTCGACATCAATGGCAGCACTCAATGCGTCTTTATACTCTTCTAACTGATAGTAGGCGGTCGCTTTAATATAGGTAACAGTGGCATCGCGGGTTGCGTTGATCTTTTCCCACCGAGCAATATATTCAAGTGACCGACGATAGTTCTCGTCCGCGTAGTAAAGTTGGAATAATGATCTTGTCGCACCGAGTTCCAGAGCAAGAGATACCTGCATTTGTGGTTGCGCAAGTACCGCTTCATAGGCCTTCATCGTATTAGGCACGTCATCAAGCGTATAGTAAGCAAAAGCCAATGTATTCCAGATCTGCGCGACTTCGTAGGCGTTCAAACCACGTCTTTCAAGTGACTTCTTGAGCAACTCAACGGCTGCCAGTGGGTCAGCCTGAACGTCAGGCTTCTCTTCACCTTCTTCAACGGGCACAGAATCTGGATCTATCAGCATCTGTGCTTGTGCCAGCACTTTATAAGTCCGTTCCTTTAATGGTGGGACCTTTCTTTTCTCGGGTTTGGCAGCTTCGGCAAAAGCGGCTTGACCAAGGTTTATACCGGTTGCCGATTGAATCGCAACAGGCAACATGAACAAAAAGCTAACAACAATTAGTAGTCTCATCATCACCCCTTCTATTCCGCCAACTCAAAGACTATTCGATTTTGTACGCCTGCAGTTTCTACAGGTGTGCCATCGATAACCTTCGGCTTGTATTTAAATTTCAGTGCTGCTCGGACCGCCGCGCTGTCAAACACGCTATTCGGAGAATCCTCACAGGCGCCCTCAGAACTACGACCTTTTACCCAACCACAATTGGAAACAACAATAGGATCTTTAACTGTACCCTGAGCGCTAACAGTAAACTCGACAATCGCCCAACCTGACATACCTCTGGACAATGCGCGTCGTGGATAGACTGGCTGAACTTTAACGATTGGCAAATACTCGCCGTCAGAGATCCCGAACCCACCTGCATTGATATCAACGCCAGCGCCCGCATCAAGACCAGACATCGTAAACCCGGTTTGATCGACAGAAACGTTAATGTTCATCGGCGGAATATCAGGCGGTGGCTGATCGGGTGGTGGTGGTTTCTTAGCTTTACGCTGTTTCGTTTGAACCTCATTCTCCTGCTTGACACGGACAATGTCGACGATACGACCAATACCATCATCCGTCAGGGCACTTTTGGTATTCGATATGAGCGACTGCATTAAATACAACAATGCGATTGTTATCACAACGCCAGCAATCATAGAACCACTAATTCGTAAAATCATAAATTCCTCCTACCCTTCTTCGGAGGCAATAGCGACTTGATTAATACCTATCTTTCGAGCGGCATTCATAATCGCTAGTACTTTCTCAACTTTAGACTCGCTGTCCGCCTGGATAACCAAGCCACCCTTTGGATTCTCGGCATGCAGCCGTTCCATCATGGGTCGGACGTTTCTGACATCAACACGTTTCTTATCGATCCATATGCCACTGTCCGAACCGACACCAACCAACAATGAGACTCTTTTCTTAGCCTCAGCCGTCTTGGTATCAGGTCTGTCAATTTCCACACCGGTTTCCTTAATAAAGGTGGCCGTCACGATAAAGAAAATCAGCATGATGAAAACAACATCAAGCATCGGCGTTAAGTCCGCGACCTTCTCTTCTTCTTTTATTTTTCTTCTACTTCGCATTTTTATCCCGATCTAACCTAACGATTTGATCTTAATGATCCATCGTAAGTGTGTCTTCCATGAAAGCTGCTTCTGTCTGCACCTTGGAAGTGATAAATGTATTCGCGAGCACCCCTGAAAGCGTACCGACCATGCCCGACATTGTCGGAATCGTAGCAGCTGAAACGCCCGCAGCCATCGATCTGGCGTTACCACCAGAAAAGGTCATTGCTTCAAAGACTTGAACCATTCCCGTTACCGTGCCTAAAAGGCCGAGTAATGGAAGCAGTGATATCAATGTTTTGATAAAGCCAAGATTCGTGTTCAAGCGCATGTTTACTTCTGAGATAAGCCTTTCGCGAATGCGGTGAGCATTCCAGGAGTTCCGTTCAGAACGACCCTCCCAATAGGCTAACGCTGTACCGACATCTGTCTTGTGCTCAGTATTGATAAACCAAACCCGCTCGAAAATCAGTGCCCACATTATGAAAGTGGCGCCGGCAATGTACCAAAGTACATTACCCCCTGCTTCCATAAACGTTCTGATTGCAACTACTATGAATTCCATAAGAGTTACTTACCTGCTTTTTCAGCGTTTTCGGCGTGTTCAGCGATAAGACCAGCGCTCTGTTCGGTCAAAATATGCAAAACAGTGCTGCTTCTAGACTGCACAATTGAGTGCAGTAGAACAGTTGGTATCGCTACACAAAGACCAAGAACCGTCGTCATCAATGCTTGAGAAATACCACCAGCCATTGTTTTAGGGTCACCCGTACCAAACAACGTGATTGCTTGGAACGTTACGATCATACCCGTTACGGTACCGAGAAGACCGAGAAGAGGTGCAACCATCGAGATGATCTTGATGAAGGCTATCCGTGCGTTAATCGCCGGCTGCTCCTTCAATATTGCCTCGTCCAATTTCAGCTGAAGTGTTTCCGGATCAACCTCTTTGTTCTCTGCGTAAACCTTCAATACACGCCCCAAAGGATTACCATCGCTTGGTGTTGCAGACTTCGTTTGTGCGTTAACTTTACTGCCCATAATAGTCAGTGTCGTAAATCGCTCAAGTGAAAGTAATGCCGCAACGATACCCAAAGCGATAATGACGTAACCGGTTGTACCACCTTGGTGTATACGTTCTTCAATCGTTGGAATTTGAATCTGAAGTTCCAACAACTGGCCGCGAGTAGGGTCAAGACCGAAAGATGTGAAACCACCGGTTGAGCTCTGCAGTGCATCAGCAGAGTCGACAAAACGTCCTGCAGGCTGTGCGGGTAACTCTTTGATGATCTTGTTTTCGATGTCGTAAGTAACGTACTGCCCTTCACTTATTAGATTGTAACCACCAACCCGGATGACTTCTTGTTCAACCACTTCGCCGTCGAGCTTGTTAACCTTAGCTGTGAATCGAGTAATCTTGCCTGACTCTGTCATTTCACGCTGCAGTTCGTACCAAAGACGTTCAATTTCTTCGATTGTTGCTAACTTGCTAGACTGACCCATTTCTTGAGCAAAATCGGCTAACCATTCGGTACGTCCAGGGTATTCAGCACTAATAATCGAACCTTCGAAGACGCCTTGCGTATCTCCACTGACTTGCTGAAGTACACCAAACAACTCACGTAATGAACCGAGACGCTTAGACAGGATTTCCTGTAGCTGAGCGATCTCTTTTTCATTCTTCTCGAATTCGTTTTCAAGTCGCGTACTACGCTCTTCTTCTACTAGTTGCATACGCTCTGCGTCTTTCACTGCCTGCGCTTGCTTTGCTTTGTTAGAAACGAAGTCTTTCTCGCGCTGGTTATTTACATCACGGTTAATGAGTTTGCCTTCTTTAACCATCTGCAATAGTTCGCTGAGACTCTTTGCATTAATCTTGTCTTCCGCAGCCTGTGTGGTCGCAGATAGTGTCAGCGCCAACGCTGTGAAAAATACCAATAACTTTTTCATGTTCTTATTCTCCTGGTGCCGCTACGGGTAATTTGACGATATTGGCTGTCTGTGTCTTACGTGCGATTCTCAGCCCGTCTCGAATACCAGCATTAAACTCGTCTCCAAGTACAACCCATTGCTTTTGATCTCTGTCCCAAGTTCCTGCCACTGCTGCGTCAGGCGTTTGGAAAGATAGGGATACTCGACCCCACTTAAGAATATCGACTTGACGTTCAACGCCTTCGATTTCAATCACGTCTGTGTAGACATCGATTGTTGAGCCATATGTATTTTCAACTTGATATGCCTGCATAACCTGGCTGAACTTCTCTGAAACGGCAACGTCAGCTCGATTTAACGTTTCTTTCAAGAAGGCAATGCGTTCACGACGTTCTGAAATCAGGAACGGCTGATCAAGCTCGATGAATTTTTCAAGGTTGACAATCATTCGCTCTATCAACGGAGTGATTTGACGCTCAACAAGTGAAACGTTATCGATAGACTGATTTAGCTTGCCCATCTCTTCGTTTTGATTTCTGATCAAACGTTCTTGCTGTTGATTATAGACACGCAAGCCATCGACGATTTTCATTACCTGTTTGTACTGAGACAACAAGTCCCGCGTATCGTCGGTAAGAGAGTCAATTTTCATTTGAGACTTCCGACCATCTACGGTGGTGGTCGCTCTGACTCCCAACACTTCGTCGAGAGTTTGCGCAGCTGCGTTGAAACTGACCGCAGACAAGACGCTTATCGCAAATGCAAAAAGCACCCGCCTAATCTGATGTTCTTTCATGTTGGTACCTACCAGGAATTATTGCTTGTATGTAATTCTTATAATATTTTTGTTGTTCTTCACTACTTAAGCGTTGAAGCGGTCATGGTCACCACTGTTATTAACTAAGCTGCGAGGCCGATAGGATGTAGAAGCCATGATCTTTTGTCAAGCGAACTGAACCAAATATAGCTAACGATAGATTCAAACATCATAGAAGAGATTTACATCTTGGTTAAAGATCTCATTTTGCAGTAAAGAACTTGTCTTATGCTAAAATAAAGAGTTGGTTTCCACTGTTCATTTCGATTAAAACATCGCCAATATTGCTATATTAAAGTCCAAAAGCCCGTTGACGCACATAACTAGTGCGTGCCAATTAAGCTCAATCGATTCTGCATCTTAAAAAGAAGCTGGATTGACTTGGCGGTAATCAATACCGTTACAACACAGACTTTTACAGCACCTACTATACGTTTGATTTTTCAGCTGCAATCAAAGGATATGATCGACATAACCCGCCGCAAGATCCCTCGCATTTCGTTCATTCGTCACAACAACATCAACCGGCTCGCCTGTTAAATACTCCGTCGCAACGCGACGCACATCCTCAACAGTTACGTTCAACAGGTCACTACGACGCTGTTGACGATAGACTTCATCGCGGCCAAATAAATCATTATAGAAAACCTGACGCGCTTCACCCGCTGGCGAAGCTGGAGAGTCGATACTACTGACGACGCCCAGTATCGATTGTTCAACATCCGAAAACGTGACCGGCGTCGTCATGACCCAATCAACAGCGGCTGAAAAATCATCAAATGTCGCCTGAAGGCGCGGATCACGGTAAGAGTAAAACCTAAAAATACCGTTAGTTGAATCATGGCTCGCTCCACCGCCATAGGCCCCACCCTGCTCTCTAATGGTTCGATGTAAATAGCCATTGCGCAACACACCACCGAGTATTGTCAAGGCTGCAGAATCTCTGTGATTTTCGGGCACAGTCTTGAAGGCTCTTGCACAATAGTTAACCTGTGTTGTCGTTATCCAAGCTTGTCGAAATTCCGGTGCCGCAAATGACGTTTCGAGCAGACCCGTCTCAACGGATGGTGAAATCGTAGACCAGATATCAGCCAGCGCATGTTGCATCTCATCAGCAACCAATGGATCGTTGATCATCAAGAACTGGGTTTTCGTATCACGCATCGCTTCGCCAATTTTCTGTAGCTGATCCGTTAAGCGTGCCAAATTATCGGCATCGTCAAGACCATCATCCAAATGACGTAGGTGGAGAATGCCCTCGAGCCCGCTTAGATAGTGGTTCAACCTCGGTACAGGCCGCAAAACACTGCTCGCAGCGGTCATCGCCAGCATATGGCCCGAATTGGTGATACTACTATCTCTTCTCACCCTTGCCTGCTTCACCAAGTCTCTCGTCCTGGCAGTTTCAGTAAAATTAGGTTGTTCATAGGTCTGCTTAAGCAAAGACATCATACTTGAGGCGTTTCGATTCAGCGCTTTACTCGATACTGATATATGTCCTACAAGGCTCTCAGGGTCACTTACAGTTCCGCGCACCGTTGAAAACGCAGAAATACCGCCGGTGAGGCTATGCTGGAGTGCTTGCGCCTCCAGGTAGCCCCTATCGGCGGAACCGGATTCGGTCAACAAATGCGTGAACAGTGGCAATAGCCGCATACTGTCGGCATCGAGCGCAGGCATTTGACTGACGATGTGGTTATACACAAGCCCATTGGTACCGGCATCAAACTGAGCCAGATGCTTATGCCCCGCAGCAACGATCCGCGGCTTGGGCTCAGGCAACGAGGCAGGGATATCTTCGATACCGACCTTAGGTAACAGCTCAATTGGCTCTTCCCTATTCTGTCTCGTCTCCAGATCGATTGATTGCGTCACGATCGCCTGTTTTTCTGTATCACTCAGACGGTCCTTTATCTGCTGCAGGTTTGTCTCTTCTTCGAGCCGATTTCGGTTGTTCATTTGTGCATCGGGGTATAAACAAACCCGAACGCGGTGATTATTATCCAGCAGAACCTCTTTTATGAGGTTTTTAATAAAATTAGGATCCTTGATCTCAACCCTGAGTTGAGCGATAACCTTATCGATATCAAGTAGATCAATAGGGTCACCACGATGTATCGCGGCCGACATGCAGGAAAAGATCAACTGCATACCAAAAGGTGTACCGTCACCGCCTATTTCTCGATGACTTAGCTCCAATTGATGTAAACAGGCTTCTAACGCACCAATTTCAACGCCTTGTTCCGCCACCTCTGCCAGTGTCGTCAAAATCAGCGCTTCGACCTCATCGGCTCTAAACTCATCGCTACCTTGCAAACCACACAAGAAACTCATTTCTCTGTTAGATTCTTCCAGTCCGCATAGTGGGCTCGGTGCTGCACCGAGACCCGTTGATTCTAATGCTTTACGCAATGGCGATGCCGCGGTATCAAGCAGAACATCCGACAGTAAATTGCACCTCAACAGCAACGCCAAATCAATACTATCGCCCAGCAGCCATGCCATGACGATATGCGTTTTGCCCTGCAGATTATCTTTATCATCGGTCGGATACGGTTCCGATACTCTCAACGTTGATGTCAAACGTTGCTCTGGCGTGACAGCGATAAAATCACTGGAGCGATCGAATTTACACAGCGCCCTTTCTTCCATTGCGTGCTGCAAGTCCACATGATTCATGTTGCCAAAGGTCATGAATATGGCATTACTGGGATGGTAGTGAGACTTGTAAAAATCAACCAACTCGTCATACGTTAAATTGGCAATATGTTTTGGATCGCCGCCACTGTTGTAGTGATACGTCGACGTTGGGTACAAGTGTGTTTTGACCTCGTCATATAACAGTGACACAACCGAACTTGAGTCCCCTTTCATCTCGTTATACACAACACCTTTATGAACCAAAGCTGAGTCGGGGTTCTGCATTTCTTCGAATTCAAGCCGATGACCTTCTTGAGCAAAATCCAACTTATCAAGGTTCGGAAAAAAAACCGCATCCAAGTAGATATCTAACAAGTTATTGAAGTCTTTCACATTCTGGGTAGCAAAGGGATAGGCCGTGTAATCGCTACTGGTGAACGCGTTCATGAAGGTATTCAATGAACGTCTGAGCATAAGGAAAAACGGATCGCGAACGGGGTACTTCTCGCTTCCGCACAACGCAGTGTGCTCTAACACATGAGCGACGCCCTTCGAATCCATGGGCACGGTGCGTAGCGCAACCATAAATACATTCTCTTGATGGTCAGCCTCCATATGAAAATGCATCGCGCCGGTTTTGATATGCTCGAACTCGCGCACTGTGACATCAAGGGTATCGATTCGCTGACTGCGAAGATGCTTGAATGCTGGATGACTAATCACTCCGTCATTGCCGCTGTGTGCCTCAGTAACTTTGTTTTTTTGAATATCAGACAAGATATTGACCGCCATCGAGAATAATGTGTTGACCGGTGACGACCGAGTGTCCCTCGAGAAAAGACACAATAGAGTCTGCAACAGTTTCCGGTGTGCAGGTGAGTTGCAATGGCGCCGATGCTTGCAGGGATGACATGATTTTCTTGTAACGGTCGCCCATGCCCTTCTCTAGCCATTCACCCTGAATAAAACCAGGACAAACCGCATTAACGCGAATCTCCGGTCCCATTACCCTTGCTAGCGATTGAGTCATTGTTAGCAAGGCTCCCTTAGATGCTGCATAAGCGATAGAACTGCCTATACCTGTCACACCTGCTATCGATGAGACATTAACGACCGAGGCACGACCTGACGCTCTAAGCGCGTCTTCCGCCGCACGAATCATCTGATAAGGTCCGACCACATTCACACCATAAATATCGAAAAAGTCATCCTTTTCAAGACCCGACAATTGCTCATGGGGTACAAATTTGGTTTTACCGGCATTATTAACGAGGCCATCTAATCGACCCCATTTTTCAAGGGCACTGTCGACGAGCCGTTTACAGTCTTCGTCTATCGCAACATTCGCCTTAACGACGATGGTTTCAACACCGAGCGCTTCGCATTCGCCGGCTACTTTTCGCGCAGCTTGCTCACTGCTTGAATAATTAATCACTACATGGCAGCCACGAGCCGCTAACAGTCTTGCTGTCGCTGCACCAACACCCGAAGACGAGCCCGTAACAATGATGACATTATCTTTTAACGACACTAGTATTTCGCTCCATATTTACTATCGGGATTTTCCTTATGAAACTTATCCCAATACTTTCCAATTTCGTCTTTCATCTCTCTGTGCAGGTATAACATGCTAAAGAGGTTCGGCAGCGTCATGAACGCAATGGCGATAGCTGATATCAACCAGATCAGGGACGTATCAACAATCGCAGCAAGAAAGAAACCGACAACGTAACAAAGTCGGTATGGCAGCACGGACCTAACGCCAAATAAATAGGTCATTGCCCGATCGCCATAGTAAGACCAGGCAACAGCAGTACTAAACGCAAACAGCACCAAACCCAAAGATACGATGTGCCTTCCATAATCACCGAAGAGCCCTTTTGAAAAAGCTTCCATTGTGAGATCTACCGAATGAATCAAAGACTTGCCGGTTAGATCAATATCAGACTGAATTTCCCCATCGACGACCTCTAACTCTCCATTAAAGAGAGATTCATCATCGAGGTACCGAACATCTTCCGCTATTGATCGATTGTGAATGATTGTAAACCCATCAGAAACAGCAACACCGGCTACGACTAGAATGCTGCCGTTGTAGGCCTTTATCGTATCGTTTGACGAACCGAAATTAAGATGCTCGAACAACGCTTCTCTTTGCTCCAAGTTTTCTTCGGAGTACTCACCTAAAATTATTTCAGTATCAAAATCTTGGAATTCATTATCGACTTTCTTGTGCCATGCACCCGATGACAAGATTACCAAACCTGTAATGGTACATATGATAATAGTGTCGATGAAGGGTTCCAATATCGAAACCATGCCCTCTGAAATAGGCTCGTCAGCTTTCGCCGCAGCATGCGCAATCGGAGCCGAGCCTTGGCCAGCCTCATTAGAAAACAGACCGCGATTAACGCCTCTGTTGAATGCATATGCAAAACTCGCACCGAGGAACCCGCCTGTTGCTGCGGACCCGGTGAAGGAATCACTGAAGACAGACATGAAGGCAGGGCCGATTTCAGCGGCATTTGGAATAATGACTGCAAATGCACCAATCAGATAAATAACCGCCATCGCGGGTACAATCTTTTCCGCAACCTTAATGATTCGGTCGATACCGCCGAGAATTACACAAGCCAAAATGATCGACAACACCAGCCCGGTAATCCATAACGGAATACCAAATGATGCTTCAACACCGTTGGCGATGTTATTACTCTGAGGCAAGCTTCCCGTGCCAAAGGAACTGACAACCGTCGCTACCGCAAAGAATACGGCCAACCACTTCATATTGAGGCGTCGCTCCATCACGTACATGGGACCACCAACAATGTGCCCCTCTTCATCAACTTGTCGATATTTGTGACTCAACGAGACCTCAACAAACTTACTTGTCATGCCAAGGAACGCCGTCATCCACATCCAAAACAAGGCAGCGGGTCCGCCAAGATAGATTGCTAAAGCGACCCCACCGATATTGCCCGTACCGACGGTACCGGATATTGCGGTCGACAATGCTTGAAAGTGGGTCGCATCACCCTGGGCATCTGGTTTGTCGTACTTGCCGCGTACAATTCGCCATGCGTGGTTAAAGAAACGGATTTGCGGAAACTTTAGATAGACCGTTAGAAATAAACCGGTGCCCAGCAATACAAACGGAAAATATTGGGCGGAACCCAATAGACCGTCAAGAAGATTAAGAAACCCAGTAAAAGACTCCAAACACCATCACCTAGTAAACAATATAAGCCGCAGACAATAGCAAATTTGCATGCTCGCCGCGATGGGTCTAGGCAATCGAAGCTAGACTTTGCAAGTCGCTTTAAAAGAAGGTCGACATCCGAATGGGAATTGAATCGAACCCTTGCTCAAAATCGAAAGGTAATTGCTCACATTTTAACGCGGATAACAGTAACGCCATTGCATCGAGAACATCGTCTCTGGCCACATCAGAACGTCTCGTGGCTGATAAAATGGTTCCGTACATGCCGGCAAGTGCCTCGCTGTGCTGCTCCAGTATTTGCAGCCTTTCCTGTAGGCCCAACTTGGTTTTCTTACCATGTTGAAGCGCCCGACTAGCTAAACGCTGAAACGCGAGCTCAGGGTGAGACTCCAACAGTTTTCTGCGACTATCGTGATGTTGGATGAGGTGCTGATCAACTTGTTGAATCTTGGCGCAAATATTCCAAGACTGTTTCGATAGTTTTTTGCCTAACGCGAGCATATTCAACTGGCAAGCTTGTTCATAACTTGTCGCATACACGGCTGACCTCACGGGCACGGGAAAGACACTGGATCCCTTTTTACCCAGCAACTTCCTCAATCGGCTTTCCAGTTGCCGGGGAGCATCAACCTTTAAGCCAATGGGCATGTCGATCAAAATACGGCGCGCATCATCCATTGCGGACATAAGGTCAGCAATGTCCTTGAAAACCGCATAGCCAATAGGCTCATTTAACGTCGGTTGCCCTTCAGGTTGAGCAATATGCCATATTGCAAACCAACCCGCAGGACATCCATCCACGCCAACATACCTGCCAGGCAACAGCTGCTTTGATGCTTCGATGGCGGTCGTCATTATCTCTCTAAGCCAAACAAGTCAGGGCTGAAAACAATTCCAGTGAACTTAACACTCGAACCTTAGGATGCGACTGGCTCACGCATCGTCACAAATTCTTCAGCGGACGTTGGATGAATACCGACCGTCGCATCGAACACCGCTTTGGTTGCACCTGCTTTCATCGCGATTGCTATTCCCTGGATAATCTCACCAGCCTCAGCACCGACCATGTGTACGCCAACCACCCTGTCACTTTCACGATCAACGATGATTTTCATCATGCTACGCTCATCGCTACCTGACAGCGTGTGCTTCATCGCTTTAAAGCTTGATAGATACACATCCACTTCGCCGTATTTCTCACGAGCCTGCTCTTCGCTCAGCCCCACGGTGCCAATATTCGGTTGGCAGAATACCGCCGTTGCGATGCCGTCATAATCCATCACAGTCGGTTTACCCAAATACTGTGTTTGTGCAAAAGCCATTGCCTCTTTGATGGCAACCGGCGTCAGTTGGATCTTGTCGGTGACATCACCCAACGCGAAAATGTTCGGCTCGGAGGTTCTAAACTGTTCATCAACAATAACTGCGCCGTTTTCTTGCAACGCAACATTGACATTTTCCAAGCCTATGTCGTCGACAGCAGGCTTGCGACCGGTTGCGTACATCACTAGATCAACCTCAAGCGGCTCACCTTGTTTAAAGGAGACTTTTAACGATCCATCCGGGTTCTTTTCTATGCGCTCAACATTTGAATTGAAATGGAGCTGAACATTTTTCTTGCCTAACTCCTCTGCGACAAACTCACGCACATCTGAATCAAAGCCGCGCAGAAAGAGCGGTCCGCGGTAGGACAGATGGCTCTGTGAACCAAGCCCACCAAAGATGCCGGCAAATTCTACTGCGATATAACCACCGCCGACGACGAGAGACCGCTTTGGCAACTGCTCCAGGAAGAACGCTTCATTTGAAGTGATGACATGTTCGGAGCCTGGGAATTCTGGCACCACGGGCCAGCCACCCGTTGCGATCAAGATAGACTCTGTTGAAATAACTTTATCGCCAATCGAAATGTGATGAGCATCGACGATCCGTGCGCGTCCATCAAAATGAGTGACGCCCGCATTATCCAACAGGCCTTGATAAATACCGTTCAAGCGGCGAATTTCTTTGTTTTTATTCTCTATCAGCTTTGGCCAATCAAACTCTGGCTTCACCTCGCTCCAACCAAAACCTTCAGCATTGGTATAATCCTCGTGAAAGTGGGACGCATAAACCATCAATTTCTTGGGTACACAACCTACGTTGACGCAGGTACCACCCATAAATTTGTCTTCCGCCGTCGCCACTCGCGCACCATATGTCGAACTCATGCGCGCTGCGCGAACACCGCCGGAACCCACACCAATGACAAATAAATCAAAATCATACTCACTCATAGTAGTTACTCATTTTTACCTTAATTCAAATATACTTCTAACATTCAAGATATAACCGAACCTAGCGGTGCAATAAGGTCAACCTAAATGACTCATTTCGAACTTGTTCCTTTCGGCGCAGGCACATTGCCGGTCGTTTCTGGCAGCCTCGTAAGAACAGCCAACCAAATGCAAATAGCATGGCATGTTGATCCCCGGCAGCATGCCCTAGTCTGGCCATCTGAGGAACGCATTCTACGCAGACAGGATGGACTCTGGAAGTCAACCTGCTTCGAAATCTTCGTTGCCGCCTCAGCGACAGACTCAAGTCCTGTAAAACCCTACTTCGAAATTAACATCTCGCCGTCGGGCAATTGGCAATGCTATCGGTTTGACGACTATCGACAAGCTCAATCGGTCTCAAATACGTTCGCCGTTACGCAATCTAGCGCGAGCCATCATGCCGAGCATTGTTCACTGTCCTGTACAGTGGAGTATAGTCTTCCCCAGTTTGTTACAACTAGCCTCGATATTTCTATATCGGCTATTCTTGAAATGCAGCCTGCTCGTACGTCGAGGATTGATGTAGCGATGCTAGGATCGAGCGAGCTGACCTACTATGCACTGACACATCCCAGTAAACAGCCTGATTTCCATCTGGCTAGCAGTCGATTACTCAAATTGTATACAGACGAACCGATATAGCGCTTGATCCGGACTCAGACAAAACAGTTAGGTCGATTTAGTGAGCCCTGACTTGACTTAAGTCGTCCTCCCTCCCGATACTGGCGCCCTTATTTATGCAGTACAAAACACGGTAGAAATATGACATTTCAATTCGGCATCGATCAGCTCCTCGACGATCCAAAGCTGATTAGCCGGCTAGCATCAGCCAGAGTTGCCTTAGTCGGGCATCCGGCATCCGTTACTCAAGACGGATCGCATTCAATGGACGCGCTAATTAAAGCTGGCATAACCCTAGAGCGCGCTTTCGGCCCGCAACACGGCATGCGCGGTGACAAACAGGACAACATGATCGAATCGAGCGATTTCCTCGATCCAATTCACGCCGTACCCGTTATATCACTCTACAGCGAACACCGACGACCAACGCCAGAAATGCTACATGACTTAGATATCGTGTTGTTTGACCTGCAGGACATTGGCTGTCGTATTTATACGTATATCGCTACCCTGAAATACTTTCTCGAAGCTTGCGGACCGTTGGGTGTTGAAGTGTGGATACTCGATAGACCTAACCCAGCTGGCAGGCCCATTGATGGTCTCTACTTAGAGCCCGGCGCCGAAAGTTTTGTAGGATGTGATGAGTTACCGACACGCCATGGATTGACGACAGGTGAGTTAGCGAGATGGTTTGTCGACAAAAACAAACTGGCGACAGACATCAAAGTCATCGAAATGTTGGACTACCAACCGGACGCAGCACCCGGCTATGGCTGGCCAACCGAAATGCCCTGGATTAACCCAAGTCCTAATGCCAGCAGTTTGAATATGGCACGATGCTTTGCCGGCACGGTCCTGTTAGAAGGCACGTTACTTTCCGAGGGCAGAGGCACGACGGTCCCGCTGGAGATCATTGGCGGGCCAGGCTTTCCCTCGCAACAGATCATCGACAAACTTCTCGCTGAAGTGCCGCACTGGATTGAAGGCGTTCTATTGCGCAGCTGCTTTTTTGAGCCCACCTTTCACAAACACCAAGGGCTTCTATGTGCGGGTATTCAAATTCACACGGGCATGCCAAATTATGATCATGCACGCTTCCAACCCTATAGATTGATTGCGGGTATGTTGAAAGCTTGCCACCAGCTCAACCCACAGCAGGCTATATGGCGAGATTTTTACTATGAATACGAAAACGATCGAGTCGCCATTGATGTCATTAATGGCGGTTCCACTCTGCGCACGTGGGTCGAAGACCACGATGCAGAGTTAGCCTCCCTAGATGCGCTGCTAGAGCCTGACATCGATCGTTGGCAGAACGAGCGAGCGAGCTATCTTATTTATCCGTGACCCATGCGCTTTGTCCACGACCAATCAGATCCGCCAGAGTTGGCCAACATAACCCCATTTTATACTCGCGATAACCACCTGCAGAGCTAATTAAGCGTGATAAGCTTTTAGCTCAATTTTGGTTAGCCCGCTGAGTAGCGATTGATGCTATTTATTTTGACAGCTAATTTTCATACCTAATAATTAAACAGCGAACGGAATTCCTATCCTATGAGTAATACTTACAAGATCGCAATTTTGGCAGGTGATGCCATCGGTCCTGAAATAATGACACAGGCGACGCGCGTGTTTGATGTTCTTTCTAAATATCGCGATGTCGAATTTGAGTTAATGGAAGCGCCCTTCGGTGCGCACGCTTATTTCGAACATGGCAAAGCGTTCCCAGACGAGACTAAAGCTATCTGCGATAAAGCCGACGCCATTCTGAAAGGACCTGTCGGACTCAGTCATGAGGAATCAAAGAAAATTCCGGTAGAGGAGCAAGCAGAGCGCGGCGCCATACTACCTTTAAGGGCTCGGTATAATACCTACGCAAATTTCCGTCCGATCTTTTTAAGTAAAGACATGGCGCACTTCTCTCCTTTGAAAGCAGAAGTGATTAAGGACGGCATCGATATTTTGCTGATCCGCGAACTTGTCGGCGGCTTATATTTTGGCGAGAAAGAGCGAGGCATCAATGCAGACGGCAAACGATACGTTAAGGAAGTTCTGGAATACAACGAAGATCAGATACGGCAAGTGTTAATCGTTGGCTTTGAACAAGCCCGAGCACGAAAAAAAGTGCTTCATAATATTCACAAAAGTAACGTTCTCATGTCGAGTGTGTTCTGGAATGAAGTGCTCGAAGAAGTTCGCACCGATTACCCAGATGTCGAAGTAAAACACCTACTAGTAGACGCAGCTGCAACCGCACTGTGCTTAAACCCAGGCCAGTTCGATGTCATGGTCATGGAAAATATGTTCGGCGATATTCTCAGCGATCAGGGCGGCGGTATACTTGGCTCACTCGGACTGATGCCTTCTGCGTGCATGGGACCTGAAAAAGCTTATTATGAGCCGTCACACGGTTCTGCACCGGATATTGCTGGTCAGAATATCGCAAACCCGTATTCGATGATTGGTTCTGTAGCGATGATGCTGGATATGAGCTTCGATATGAAACAGGAATCAGAAGCGGTTTGGGATGCGATGAAAAGTGTATTCGAAGCCGGTTACTCTACCCGAGACCTCGCCGGTGGTGGCGACGAAAGTAAAATGGTTTCGACTGTCGAATTTGGCGACATGGTGATGGAAAAACTAGCAGAGTTGATCAAGGCGCTTTAGCAATACGGAAGTGGGGACGCGAAGAGTCAGCTTTCGGACTCTTCGTCAATTCTCTCTTATCAATTTGCTCTTTAACAATAACCGCGTTGATTGCGACATCGGGTCTGACGATACAGTCAGCTAAAGCGTCCCAGCTTTAAGCGCCGATAACAGCGCCAACGGTTGTTGCCATACTGGCAATCATAGCCAACACCGACAACCAACCCCAGCCAATGAACGCCCACATAATCAGCGGCTGTTCGAACAAATTGCCTAGGATATTAACAACTGAATCAACCAGGAAAAATTTCAATATGGCCTGGATGTACTTCTTAATCATGGAGTTAACCTTTTGTTGGTCTAAAAACAGCGCGCATTCTAGCGCGATTTAATCGGATTTGGCAGCTTAGGTTTCAATTCCCATGTTTTGAATTCATCAACCGTGATAGTAAGCTCATCAAGAATCTGTTTTAGGTTGATTTCTTCGCCATATTTGGCGCGCTTTGACAGCATGGTCACAGGAAACAGGAAGTTATCTGTCTTGCGCCAACGAAGTGCCTTGCTTGGGCCCAAGTCATCTTCATAGATGACCCAGATCATATTGAACTCTCGTGCCAGAACATCTCCAAACAGAACACCAAGGTTTTGCCAAACAATCACATCGTCAAGACGAACCATGCGGCGATTGATCATAGACTGCATTGCGGTTAAGTCGGATTTCGTGCCGTTAATCGACAATATACCCAACTTGCGCTGGATGAGCTCCTTTGCCGCTTTACGCATATTCGCCAATATCTCAATTTGACCTGCTGTGAGGTCTCTTGATTCGAAATTATCTTCCTGTTCCGGAAATGCGTATTGTTCAAGTTGCTCCGGCGTCAGTTCGCGCATAGAGCTTGTTAGTTCGGTTTGGCTCTCAGCCCCGTCAACAGTAACGCTAACCTCTTGCGCATATACACCAAATGACAGCAAATAAAGGGAGCAGACGGCTATAAAGTGGCGGTTTATTTGCTGCATGATCGTATAATTCCAGATAAGTCACGTCATTATCCACCAAACCTTGGGGTAGAAGCCAAGTAATTAGACGTTGTCTTTTGATAGACTCGACTTTTAGTAGCTTTTGCGACTAAGACTTGCTCATTTTGACTTGTTTGTCGTCGCACATTTTTAATAGGCTCAACGGGCATTTGTCGAAGTGCGTTGAGACGATAGCGCCTGGCGCGATTTATTCTCGAAGATACGGAGATCCTCTCGTTGGACCTAATAGAACGATTACACCAACAACCTCATCAATTTGTCATTGCCATTACCGGCGGCGGCACTAGCGCGATTAGTGAGCTTCTGGCAATACCGGGTGCATCCAACACCCTGCTCGAATCGATGGTTCCCTACAGCCAAGAAAGCCTGAAGCAATATCTCGGCTTCGACCCCTTACAAGCTGTCAGCCAAAATACCGCGCGCCAGATGGCAATGAGAGCCTACTTGAGGGCAAAAAAGCTTGAACCCCATGGTTCGGTAATCGGTTTGGGCTCAACCGCTGCAATTACAACAAATAGAGACAGAAAAGGAGACGATCGGTGTTTTGTCGCAGCACAATCGGATCACCACACCGCGGAATTCAGCCTCGTTCTGGATAAATCCAATGACCGCCTAACGCAGGAACAGCATTGCCAAAGGCTCATACTATCCGCTATGGCACATGCCTGTGGTCTCGAGGACAACGACCTTAATAACCTTATTCACGATAACAAGACCCCTGTCGCGCAAGCATCAGCCGCACATATGCGGCAGGCCAATGCACCACTACCATGGCAACAATTGCTCATTGGCACAGCCAACTCAACCCAGTCGGGCGTTACATCTCCGCAGATACTATTTCCCGGTGCTTTCAACCCACTACACGCCGGTCATCTGAAAATGATTGACTACGCAGAACAAAAACTAGGTCAACGGGTCACGCTTGAAATTTCCACATTCAACGTCGACAAACCGCCACTTGACTATCTTGACATGCAAGACCGCGTTGGTTTGTTACAGGACCATCCACACGTGTTTACAAATGCACCGACATTTCTGGATAAGTCCCATTTATTCCCTGGCGCAGGTTTTATCGTTGGCTATGACACTATTATTCGAATTGCTAACCCCAAATACTATGACAATAGTGTCACTAAACGTGATGCGGCAATCCAATCACTGAAAGACAATAAACATCGATTTTTAGTATTTGGTCGCTCTCATGGCGACGCATACCTCACATTGAGACACGCGGATATTCCATCAGCATTAAAGGAACTGTGCGACGAGGTGAGTGAAGCAGAGTTCAGAGTGGACATATCCTCTTCAGAGATTCGCGCAAAGTCTGCCGGTGAGTAGCGATGTTTTTTAGATCAGCGGCAGACCTTAACAACAATTTGGGTTAGTCCTCGGATGGCAACGCTTCGACAGGGGCGTCATCAACATCGACACTTCCGTTGTTGATGCTCGCGCTCGTCGAGGCCACGTTTAGATTAATATTGCTGCACCAGCTCAACCCCGTCGTCATGCTCACAACCCCCGGCATTGATGCCAGTGTATTTTCAACAGCCGCAGCGTACTCTGGCAATAATTCAGCAACAACAAAATTTGCTCTCGCCTGTACGGCCGGATCTGCCAAGCGGTTTCTTTGTCCCCATTCGACGATGTAATCACCGCATCGTGATCCCCCTGCTTGAGTGAACGCAACATCCTTTTGTACACCAAAACTGTGAAACATCATTGCTTCCTCAAATATCATTGCAAAATCTTCAAACTCACTCGTGTAATTGAAATAGTCACTGGCGTAATCCGCAGCGAATTGCGCGCCAAGATCAGCAGCCGTCGATTCTTGCTGAACCGCAGAGGAAAGCTCACCGAGAAAGGATACAGCTGCCAGAGCTTCCAAGGTTGATGACTGCAGCGGATAGGTTGCGCTAAGACGCGAGGACGTTGAAACCCCTGTTAACGCAAGATGGATAGGTAAAAATCGATCCAGTAGATCTATATCGGCAGGAGAAATTAAATTATTCGCGTGCGCAAGTAAATGAAAAAGGAGCGAGGCCGTGCTCAAACTAATCGTATCAATATCTCTTGGCAGAGACTGAATATCAGTATTGCTTATTACATACCGGCGTAAGAAATCGAACTGAAGTTCCGCACCGTAACCTGACCTAAAATCCGGCGTGTCATCGATGACATCTCTTTCTTCCCGCGTTAACCACATAACATTCGGGTCGAGATATATCGCGCCACTGTAAATACTGTGTTTAGAGGGTCGGATGTCATAGGAAATTACAATCGCGGTGACACCACGCATCATTAACAACATCTCAGCAGGCATTTTTTCGAGTACCTCTCTAAATCGTGATCCCATCCAAGGATGCGACACTAAAACCCGTTGCATGATTTCATCAATCGATGGGTCTTCAGTCAACATACCGATTAGAGGCAAAGTATCTAAACTACAACCGGCCTCCTGCGTCAACAAAATGACGCAATCGATTAACAACTGTGATTGCTCAGATAAAGCGTCGGACGCGTCCTCTAAAGCCGGTTGCACTAGGTCTCTGGCACCTGGCGGAAGCACATAGGCCGCTGTAGGCTCTGCCTTTTTTAGCGATTCAGCCTCCACTGGGTCTGCAGCAACAAGGCTTGGTGTGCTAACAGCTATCACCGGCGGCGCGGCCGCAACCGTTGGATTCACAGTGGCGCTTGATGTTGGTGCAGATGCAGGTGCAGATGCAGAAACTGATGACGAGGTTTGTAACGATGATGTTGATGTGGCGGATACAGCTGGACTTGATGCCGAACCACCACCGCCCCCACCACCACCGCAGGCACTCAGTAAGGAGACACTACCCAACACCAATAATGCCGTGGTGTTTCGTGCTAACAAGCTTGCGGTTTTTTTGAAACTGTCTAGACCGTTGTTGTTCATAGAAAGCCCCATTTATCATTAATTACAAAGCGAACATCAGTAAAATGTTGGTGTAGACACCTAAATTTGAACTGGTTTTTCTTCAACCCGATGTTCATCTCTACATTTACAAATAAGACAATACTGAATTAATTCCAACTCCTTGTTTCCGCACGGTCTAGTTGAGTAAACTTTTGTAACTAACTGTCAGCCAAGCTTTTGTAAATAACCTTTTGTAACTAACCTTCATAGTCTGGGGCGGCCAATGAATCTGAGGGGTTCAGAGACGCTGTATTACGGACATTTGCAAATTTTTATTACCAAAAGAAATACGTACTTCGCCGACCTAACGAGAGCCGCCACGCGCATCATGCTGTCGTCCGAGATTTAGCCCTAAACGGAAAAATAGTGGGACATGTTAACAACGACGCATGCCGCATAAGGATGTGCGGTCAACAAAAATAACTATTGCGACTTATCACTATTGTTTTTGGATAGCTCTGCATGTGTCTACAGGCCCTGCTAAACCGCGTGCGCAATCCACCAATGTGAAAAGTTCTTGGCTTGCTGCAATGGTTCACAATGGCTGGCGTTGTTGTGAAATTAACGCGACGATTCGTTTCAATAAGAGCGCGGCCAATGGTTTCGGTAAGGAACAATTCAGCCACACAGATCAACATCGAAGAGCAATCGCTTGTTAGGCTGACTCGTCAATAAGCGTTTCATGCGATATTTTTCATAGAGCGGAAAAGCATGCTAGTCGGTTTTGAGCTTTAGATTCTCAGTGCATGCCGCTGGCAGTGCCCAGTAACGAATTGATTTAATCGTTGGTTTTCCGGCACCTGTATAATGAATAGTGCAGGTCTCGCGTTAACCGCCGAGATGCATTTAGACGTTGACAACATTTAGAACCAACAGCTGTGATTGCTGGATGCAGGTCGCGTTAAAATCGAACGATATGAGAGCTGTCGCTAAAAGCGAAGATACAGACGAGCTCAAACTTCTTCGGGCGCGAGAAGCTTTACAGAACGTTAATTACCCAGAGATAGCGTATCAAGAATAAATGCGTACTCCAGTGCATCTTTTCGATAACGTTCGTATCGTCCAGATGAACCACTGTGACCGGTGCTCATGTTGATATCGATCAGCAACTTGTTCTCGTTTTGCTTTAATTGTCTGAGTTTTGACACCCATTTTACAGGTTCAAAGTATTGAACTTGTGAATCATACAGACCTGTCGTCACAAAAATGTTGGGGTAGTCCTGATCGCTTATCTGATCGTAGGGCGAATAGGACAACATATAATCGTAGTATTTTTTATTCATTGGATTACCCCACTCTGAAAATTCGCCAGTGGTTAAAGGAATACTTTCATCCAACATCGTTGTCACAACATCAACGAAGGGAACATGAGCAACAACGCCGAGATACTTTTCTGGCGCTTCGTTTGCGACAACCCCCATCAGTAAACCGCCGGCTGACCCGCCCATCGCAAATACTTTTTTCGAATGGCCATAACCCTGCTCAACCAATGCGTCTGTTGCATCGATGAAATCCCAGAAGGTGTTTTTTTTGTTAAGTAATTTGCCCTGTTCGTACCAGTTTCGTCCCTTGTCTTCGCCACCTCTAACATGGACCATCGCAAAAACGAATCCACGATCCAACAGGGATATCCGTTTTGCACTAAATTGCGGGTTAGCGGAATAGCCGTAAGCGCCGTAGGCGTAAATATATATCGGATTATCACCCTTTGCCTTCATGTCGGCACGGTAGACGAGTGAAACGGGCACTAAGCTACCATCCCGAGCTACAATATCGATTCTCTCTGAACGGTAGTTATCAATATTAAATCCACCTAGCACCTTGTCGCGCTTTAATAGGCTTGAGGAGCCTGTATACAAATCGTATTCAAATATTGAATCTGGCGTTGTTAGACTGGAATAGACGTATCGAACCTGTGTTGATGACACCTCCGGGTTTGAATGCAGGTGGACTGTGTAACTTGGATCAGGAAACCCAATCAATCTTTCTTCATCGCTTAATCGGTTAATCACACGCAAATTTGTCAAACCTTTGTTGCGCTCGTCGATGACAAGAAAATTGTCAAACAGCTCGATATCTTGAATTAACGTATCGGGATCATGCGGCACCACTTCTTCCCAAAGGGATTTATCTCCTAAGGTCTGACTCGATACTTGCATGACCCGGAAATTTTCCGCCTGCCAGTTTGTCAGAATGAAAAAAGTATCCTTACTGTGCCGAATGCGATATTCGAGCTTTTCTTCTCTCGGCAGGAAAAGTCTTAAGGGCTCGGTTGGGTTATTTGCATCGACTAATCGTATTTCTGAAGAGTCTGTACTGGAACTCGAGATGATGACGAAACCTTGACTTCTACTCGTATAAACCGAGGTATAGAAGCTATGATCCTCTTCCTCATAGATGAGTACATCCTGATCATTGGTTGTCCCCAAGACATGCCGATAAACCTGATAAGGCAACATCGTTTCTTGATGCCGCAATACATAGAACAGAGTCTTACCGTCATTAGCCCAAGCTATGCTGGTAGAGGCATTAGGTATCGAATCTTCAAGGATCAGTCCGGTCTTCAAGTTCTTAAATCGAATAGTGTAAATTCGACGGCTTACATTATCTTCTGCGTACGCGAGGATATCATTTTCACTCACGACCCAATTGCCGACATTGAAATATTCGTGTCCCTTCGCCAGCTTGTTTACATCCAATATGACATGGGCTTCAGCATTCGATGATTCGCGTCTTAAATAGACAGGGTGCTCACCGCCACTGCGAAACTCTCGATGATAATAGTAATTACCGCGCTTTACCGGGACAGAGCTATCTTCAATGATTAACCTACCGCTTATCTCTTGATAAAGCGTTTCTTGCAGAGGTTTTGTGTGCGCCATCATCGCTTGTGTATAGGCATTCTCGGCTTCGAGTAATGACAACACTTCAGGGTCTTTACGCTCGTCGTCGCGAATCCAATAATAGTCATCAATGCGATCATGACCATGAATTGATAAGACCTTAGGGTCAACTTTTGCAACAGGCGGGGTTAACGCAGAGGCATTGTGTTCCTTTGAATCACATCCAACGATGAATGCTGCGACAACCAGTGAAAGGCCAAGTTTGAAAAAGGTAGGGATTGTTGCAGCGGTAAAAAACATTGAATTAGCTGACCGCCGACGACGATTAGCGGCCCCGCGATTAGGTGAAGGTTGTCGTTGTCGCCTTTGAGAGCTCAACCACCGAGGTATCTGACTTAATCGCGCACTAAACAATGTTGTTCCTGAGAAGAGAAAGCGCCTGACTATGCTACGTACCGAGTCTTCAATCAACTAAACCGCCGCGACCGACGCTTGGATGTCGCAGCCCTGAGCGATAGACAGCCTTAAGCAGCGATAGCCTTGCGAGGATCGATGTAAGGCAAATGATGTGCCTGCGACACAAATTCATTCGTGACCTGGCCGCGGAAAACATTCAGGCCATGCAATAAGTGAACATTATCCGTCAAGGCCGATTTAACACCGCGATTGGCTAGTTCGAGTACATAGGGCAAGGTTGCGTTATTCAGCGCCGCCGCCGAGGTTCGGGCAACAGCACCTGGCATATTGGCAACGCAATAGTGGACCACATCATCAAGAATATAAGTCGGTTCAGCATGGGTCGTTGCCTTCGATGTTTCAAAACAACCCCCTTGATCAATCGCGACGTCGACCAATACGGTACCCGCACGCATTCGCTTCACCATCTCGGCGGTAATGAGCTTTGGGGCCGCAGCACCTGGAATCAATACAGCACCGATAATCAAGTCCGCCTTCATGGCGGCTTCTTCGACCGCATCGTGCGTCGAATATAGGGTCTGAATACGATTACCAAACAAATTGTCGAGTCGTCTTAATACATCAATCGAACGGTCAACGATCGTCACACGTGCACCCATGCCAACAGCCATTTGAGCTGCATTTTGGCCGACGACGCCACCGCCCAGAACCAATACTTCGCCCTGAGCAACACCCGGTACGCCACCTAATAGTATGCCTCGCCCGCCTTGAGCCTTTTCCATGCACATTGCACCTGCTTGAATAGACATGCGACCAGCCACTTCGGACATTGGCGCCAATAGGGGTAACCGTCCCATTGCATCCGTGACCGTCTCATAGGCAATGCAGGTTGAACCACTGTCTATCAAATCTTGGGTTTGAGGCAAATCAGGCGCTAGGTGTAGGTAAGTAAAGAGTGTTTGATCCTCTTTGAGGCATTTTCGCTCGTGGGCTTGAGGCTCCTTAACTTTCACGATCATCTCTGCTTCGCGAAATATTTCCTCGGCGGTCGCCACGATTCTGGCGCCGGCAGATTCATAAGCAGCATTACCAAAGCCAATGCCAAGGCCAGCATCATTTTGGAGCATGACTTGATGCCCCTGTCGAGTCAGTTCCCTAACACCGGCCGGGATCAAGCCAACGCGATATTCATGATTTTTCACTTCTGTCGGTACGCCAATAAGCATCAAATTCACCACTAAATAGTTTACGAGTCGATTGGCGACAGTATATTCATCGACCGATAGTGAATCTCACCTAAATAACTCTATAATTAGCCAATTATCTTTGTCTTTACTCATTATATTGGCGTATTTATTATGAAAAATTCTGAAATACAAAATAAATCACTAGACCGAGTTGATCGACAGATCCTACGGGAATTGCAACAGGATGCGCGATTATCCAATACAGAATTGGCGCGCAGAATCAGCTTGTCCGCCACACCTTGCGCAGAACGCGTTAAACGCCTTGAAGCCCAAGGTTACATTCAGCAATACCAAGCTAAACTCAACCCGCGACAATTGAACCTTGAATTATTAGTCTTCGTTGAAATATCACTACTACGAACCTCAGCAGATGTTTTTGCTGAGTTCAGCCAAGCTGTCGCTGCACTGCCACAGGTGCTTGAATGTCATCTGGTGTCGGGCAATTTTGATTACCTTATCAAAGCCCGGGTTGCTGACATGAAAGCCTATCGTAAGCTGTTAGGTGAAACACTTCTGACACTGCCTGGAGTAAGTGATTCTAGGACCTATGTCGTCATGGAAGAAGTTAAAGAAACACAAACCTTACCTATCCCCAATTAGTCCGCTTAGCCTTTGGTCTTGGCTTTCAAAAAGCCACAACATTAAATTTTCGTTTGATAGCTAACGTTCAATTGCCATTTTTGAATCGCTATAGTACTGTATATAAATACAGTATAAATCATGCGCCGAGATATCCCTTAGCTTCAGCGTGTAATGATCAACTTAAATTATCCACGACAGCATTCATCACTAATTAATAGCTAAGTCAGTAACTAAATTAGTAACTAAATTAATCAAGACCATCATCATAGTGACCATATTGACATGAAACCTACAGCGTTGATGCCGCCAGATTCGCTAGAGAAAATATTGCAGAAAGCTGATGTTTGGCGTGCCTCTGATATTAGTCACACCAATGGTATCAACAGCGCTTCGGCATCAACCATTTCAACCGGTTATGACGAATTGAACAAATACCTTGCCGGCTCTGGATGGCCGACGAATAGCTTGACGGAATTCCTGCTTGATACATCGGGTATTGGTGAAATTAGATTACTCACACCCGCTTTATCCCAACTAAGTCAAGATCAGAACCGATGGTTGCTGATGGTCGCACCACCCTATATCCCTTACGCGCCAGCACTATTATCAATGGGCATCGATATTTCAAAAGTATTGGTGGTGACACCTAAAAAAAGCACTGACACACTATGGGTATTAGAAAAAGCGCTCGCCTCTCAAAGTTGCTCAGCAGTCCTCGCCTGGCCCCAACAACCCTTGAAAGATATGCAGTTGCGGCGCTTTCAAGTCGCCTGCAAAGCGGGGCATTGTCTTGGCGTGCTATTCAGGCACAGTCGTGATGCCAAAAACCCATCCCCGGCCGAACTGAGAATCCAATTACAAGCTCATCCTGCCTCAGCTTTTAATCAACATTCGCATTTAAAACTGAAAATATTAAAACGCAAAGGCGGCTGGGCAACAGAGACTTTTAGTCTGCAACTTAATGACCAGCTACTGCAAACAACGCCTGAGTTTCATGAACTTAACGTCAACAACCAACCGCGAGAAAACAACCTACCCCTGCAGACACTTAAGCATTCCGGTATCAAGCATTATGTCCTCCAATAAGCCACCGCACTCTTCCTTCAGATCTTCAAATGAAGTCATTAATAAACCAGCGAGCAAAAATACTCATGAAAGTATTAAGGACACCTCTAAAAAGAAATTATGGATAAGTTTGGTATTCGATCAGCTATCACTAGAAATTTTAAGCAGAGGTATTCGACCCGATGACACTCGGCCGGTCGTCATTACCGAAAAGAGACGGGTTTATCGCATCAGTCCATCCGCATTCGACCTTGGCATAGCAATCGGACAAAGTATGGATACAGCCCATAGTTTGAGTAGCAATATCTGTCTATTTGAACGGGATCCAGACAAAGAAGTTGCAACACTGTCGCATCTTGCGCAATGGGCTTATCAATTCACACCTAATGTAACCATAAAGTCCCCAGACTGTTTGTTACTCGACATAACAGGATGCCTAAGCCTTTTTAAAGGCATTGATAATCTAAGCAACTTGATCCGCAATGGTTTACATCAGCTTGGCTATCATCCCGTCATGGCAGTTAACCACACGCCACTGGCCGCTTTACTGCTAGCAAGATTCAGCACTTCAATGCAGACAACAAGTCCCTCGTCTCCTACAGGAACAACCCGAGGGGTTCATAACAATACGCATAAAGGTGCTAACGAAGCTACTCGCAAATCGATTCTCGACAGCATCAAACATATACCCGTTCAGTATCTGCAAACTGATGCAAAGCACATCACAGCATTACAACAAATGGGCATCGGTAATATAAGGAAAGTATTTGACTTGCCAACGAGCAGCTTGCGCCGAAGATTCGACACATACTTTGCTGACTATCTGCAAAGACTTATTGGCGACAAACCCGATCCACAAAACTTCATCAGCCAAAAAGCCAACTTCTATCATGACATCACCTTTCTTTCGGACGTCGACAACCTCAATTCATTAGTGTTCCCAATTAAGCGCTTACTCAAAGAGCTTTCAGATTTTTTAACAGCCAGACAATTACAAACGAATCAATTCACATGGCATTTCTGTCACAGAAATCACGGTAAAAAATCCTTTAGCATCCATCTTGCTAACGCAGAAAATGAACCAAAAGCATTCATGACATTAAGCCAATTAAAGCTTGATCAAATTAATGACATCAAGGAAGTCGATGCCATCGCATTATCGAGCAACCAACTTTTCTCGACCCAATCAGAAACAACAGATTTGTTTTCTGATCACCCTTTTTCAGATAAGGATTTTTCGCCACATGGCAGTGTGTCAGCGGGCAATAATTTTCTGAAGAACCAGCCAAATGAAAATTTATTGCTCAATATGCTGCATACCCGCCTCGGCGAAGAGCACTGTTTTCGGCTCGTCCTTGCCGATGACCACCGTCCAGAAAAATCATGGCAGCCTCTCTCGGCCTTTAAGGAGCCTTCGGCAGCGCTAGGTAGAGAGCCTTCAGCCTTTGCAAATAAAAAGCCTTCAGCTGTTTCGAATAAAAAGCTTTCTACGGCTCTTGATAAAAAACCTTCAACTGCACTTAGCAGAAAATCGCTACCTATACGGCCGGCCTTTATTCTTCCAACGCCGAAAGCCTTAAAGATGATTGGAAACAGCCCATGTATTACAAACAAGCTGACGTTAATAAAGGGGCCTGAACGAATCGATTATGGCTGGTGGGATAAACCACTCAACAAACCGCTGACAAGAGACTACTACATCGCCAGCCAACCGGATGGCAGTTTGTATTGGATATTTAAACACGCAGCATTAGACCAATGGTATTTACATGGCATCTTTGCGTAGCTTGTCCTAGAATTTAGACCTAATCACATAGCGGAGAGATAAATTGAATATCTATGAGCTGAAAATGTCTTCAATCGAAGGCAAAAGCGTAGACTTCTCACAATACAAAGATGAAGCATTGTTAATCGTCAACCTTGCAAGCCAGTGAGGACTCACCTCTCAGTACACAGGTCTGTGTGCTCTGCAAGAAAGTAAAAAATTAACTGTGCTCGGTTTTCCCTGTAATCAATTCGGTGCACAGGAACCCGGTACAAACGAAGAAGTACTGGCATTCGCCAAGTCAAAGTACAACGTCAATTTCCCTATGTTTGCAAAGCTTGAGGTTAATGGTGATGACGCTGCGCCTTTGTACCAATGGTTAAAGTCTGAACAACCGGATGACGAAGGAAAAGAAGATATACCCTGGAACTTCACAAAGTTTTTGGTCGCTAGCGATGGGCGTGTACTGAAGCGCTTTCACCCTAAAACGACGCCCGAAGAAATCGAGGCAGCGCTAGCGGACCTTTTGTAAAAAAGCTTTCGGATGCATTAGATGCATCTACAACGCACTAGCCTTGGTGATTAACCGTCAGCAGGACAGTCTTTATTGACTGCGCCTCCATGCCATTGACCGCCAGGGCTAGCAAAAGACACCCATTCTTCCAAAGGTTTGTCGCTGGGCATTACCTGGATGTAAATGTAGGACCAATCGCCCTTTACCGAACTAACCCATTGTGGCAATTGAATTGCGCCAAAAGATTGGGTCGGGCCGAACACCAACGACATAGGATGCGTATCGTCGTACTGATGCCAGTAATATAGTTCGCCATCAACAGTTAATTTAAAATCTGCAATCTTTTCGCCGCCAAGATCGAGCACACGAAACCCGAAGGGTTTCAGTGCCATCAATACATATTCCTCATTACCCAGTGCCAGTTGATGTACGAGCGTAAAAAAGTCGCGTTGCCACACAAACATCTTGCCTCGTACTTCATCATCAATATATTCCCGCAGGCGACCATCCTTCTTGACCCAGCCCCCCTTCGCATTCCATGCGTATTTTGTGGAAAGGTTCGCGTGTTTTAGCTCCCCTTTTTCTGCCGGCTCCTCAAGGTCTCGCCAGTGGGAGGCAATAATGCCGTCGCCGTATTTCGGATGGCGCGCCTTTTCCATCGTGTATAGAGAGCGGACCGACTGCCAAACCTTGCGTCCGCCCAATCGACTTAGCATCTTATCGACTTGTTCAACAGCTTCTGAATTTTTGTCCTGAGCGGCTTTGTGCTGCAAAATATTGCTTTGAGGAACATTCGCTTGGGAGGCATTGCTTCGAGAAACATGACCCTGAGGAGCATTGCTTTGAAAAAGATTGTTCTGAAAAAAATTGTTCTGAAAAGTCACGTCCTGAGAAATAGGAGCCATTTCTGCGATACAATTAAAGCTAATCAGCGCGAACATCAATGCTGCACACAGGGCGCGCACTATACGCACGAGCTTGTCTGAAATAACAGACGATAAACTGAGCGCGAAGCCGGCGTTACTAATGCTTCGCATAGATGGCGTTTTGTTCGATACACTTGTTGCCACAGTAGATGCCGCTTCGGTCCATTTGCTCGCTAACGCTTTGTATAGATACATGTCGAATATCTCGTTGTCTTATTTCTGCGCTACCGCGCAAGATAAGGCAAGGGCTCCTTCGATGGCTGTTTAAACATTGTAGAGTTGCAACGCGATGAAACCAGTAATATGCGATCTGTTGAGACTGATATGGGGTGAACACCCCTTTTCGTCGAAATAGGCAACTCATCAACGGTCGTGTCCAAAATCTGACACAAGCGGTTTCGAGACCGGTAAGGATTGTCATTGACCAATGAGCAGACTAACCCGAAACTCGATAAGAGCTAAATACGAGCGGGATAAATGAATCACATGTGCTTCGGCACGGAGATACTTTTAGCGCTTAACCGAACCACTGAAATACACCAGGATGCGAAATAGGTGAAAGACAACTTAAACAACGATAGTCCCGATATTGATCCCGCAGACATGAGCTACGACGATCGCAAAGCATTTTTCGATAGCCTGTTGACCATTTACGGCAGAAAACCGGTACTTGAGGCACTACAGAGCCATGAGGTTAAGCCCTATCGCCTGCACCTAGCGGACAGCAATCGATCCGCCGACATCATCGATAAGGTTACATCACTCGCAAAAAACAGGCATGTCGAGATCCTGTTCCACTCAAAGCGCGATTTATCTCAGATCTCAAAAAACAGCAAACAGGATCAAGGCATCGCGCTGGATATTCAGGCGCCAGGGTATCAACCTTTATATCAGCTAGATGCTCAACAGCAAGGGGATTTGATTCTATTAGATCGTGTTACGAACCCTCAGAATTTGGGTATGATCATTCGCTCGGTCGCCGCATCTCCGGCTCTCGGGCTCGTCTTGCCGACAAAGGGTTGCGCCAACATCGACCCCTTGGTTATTAAGGCCAGCGCTGGCACAGCACTCAAATGTCGAATCTATTTTTGTTCGACAACAACCTCAGCAACCGACTTGCTCGCCCAACAGGGCAGGAAAATATATGGACTCTCAAGTCACTCCGCCAAGGAGATTAGCCAAATAGCCGGCCAGACAGGTTGCGTGTTTGTCCTTGGCAATGAGACTAACGGACTGACGCCTGAAGTTGCCCGTGCCTGCGATGATCAAATAAAAATCCCATTGGCAAATGACATCGAGTCCCTAAATGTGAGTGTCGCCGCTGCGCTAGTGGCATTTCGTTCCATGTTTTGACAAATTAGCCCTATATTCATTCGACAAATTGAATTATTGTTGCGGCCTGCCATCCGACCCTTAGTCAACGAGATAGGATAGGTAATGTCTTTCGAGCAAAACATTCATAATTACGTTGTAACCAACCAAAAGTATTCAGCCCCTATGAGAAGAATCCGATTATTTAGCGTCACAATGATAAGTATTGTATTGCTTGCATCCTGCGGTGATGACAACGGTTTTCAAGAGCCTATTGACGTTCCCACTGCCCAGGCTCAATTTTTTAATGCTGTCGTGGATTCACCAAATCTCAGAATCACGGGAGAAGGATCACTCGCCGCGCAAACTAGCTACGGCAGTGTAAGCACCATCGTGCGAGCCATTCCCCAAGCTGACCGGCAATATCAGGTTAACTATCTTCTCGACAATAACGAAGTAAACCTATTTTCATCGGTAACCCAAATCGACATCAACAATTTCCAAACGATTGTGCTGACCGGGACGATGGCGGCTGCTGCACCAGTTGTAATAAACACCCCGCCATTTGATTTTGCAGAAGGTAGTACGGAAGCGAGATTAACTTTCCTCAATGCTTCTCCGGGGCTCGACACAGCGACAGTCACTCTGAAAAACCCTAACGCTGAGAATCAGACAATCACTATGCCTTATGCTGTCGCTACAGACAAAATAACGACAACAGCCAGCGAAAACATGACGTTAGAAGTGCATGACGTTGATGGCAACTTACTCTTCGCGTCAGGCACTTTTGATTTAACTGCTCGCAGCGAACAAGTATTTACCCTGATTGATTATTTTGGACCTGGCGCGGCAACCGTCGAGCTGGTCAATGTCAACCTCCCTAATTTCTTCAGGCAGCGAGCATTACCGGTACAGGTTCGTAGCCTGAATCTTATTGCTGATCGTGGTCCAGTAGATTTTTCAATCAATGGTGCATCACTGGCAAGCAATCAAATCTTTGCTGATATCAGTGAGTATCAAGATGCTCTTATTAGAGACAATGCATTCACTGTGACAACCTTTGGTGATCCAGCGGACGAGTTACTATCAACGACGGAGAGTATCAGTGCAGGTCGGTTCGTAACGTTCGGTGTATCAGGTCTTGTTAATGATATTAGCGACACCACCAGCATCGACGATCGTCGCCCTGTTGCGACCCATGCCCGCATGACCATCACGCATCTGAGTCCAACATTCTCAACAAATATTGATATCTATGTATTGCCACCAGAACGTGACGTCAGCAACTCATTTCCACTAATCAATGGTATGGATCGGAATACGACCTTCTCAGGCGAACTTTCACCGGGCACTTACAATGTCTCTATTACAACTGCTGGCACGAATGACACGCTGGTTGGACCGACACGAATTGATCTCGAGAAAGCGAGCTATTACACCCTCGTGATTGCAGACTCTGACGGCGGCGGCGCGCCCATTACATTGCAATTCTTCGACGATTTTTAAGCTAACGGGTAACTCAAAGTGCCCGCCTAAACGTTTATGCTTACAAGTGCGTGTATAGAAAGTCGTGTCTAGATTTTCGATCTAGGCACTCATCACGGCCAACTAGCGATCGAACTGATTAAAAATGACTTTTTCGAGACCGGTGTTAGCCGCCTCGTCAAAGGCTTGCTGATATTCAGATAATGCAAACGCGTGTACCTTGTCATTCTTCAGATGCAGATCGAATTCTTCGCCATTGTCGACCATCCAACTAATCGCCTTGCCGAGATCGCCACAACGTGATCCGACTAGCGATATTTCATTGACGACCAACTGACTCATATCGATCGTTAGCGGGTTTGCATAGGTACTTTTCACTACGATAGTGCCTCTGGGCTCAATGGCCGCCAAGGCCAACGCCATGCCATCTTGATGACCGGTACATTCAATGACGATATTGAACAAAGACCCCCGATCGGCTTGTGACAATACGTCTATGCCGTCAAGCGTTTTCGCCACCTTCGCTTTGTCTCGGACTAATACGCTGACCTTTTGGCCACGCGCCTTTAACACGCGACAGACCATACGACCAAGCCGACCAGCGCCGACGACCAGAACCCTGCCAGTCGCATCGAGCGCGATTTGATCGAGTATTTGCAATGCTGCAGCAAGCGGCTCCAACTGCACGGCCTGATAATCTGACATCGAAGCAGGCAGCTCAAACAGGTTGCGTTCAGGGATGCACATATACTCTGCAAAGGCGCCGGTTTGGTCCTTAATACCGATGACTCGCCTTTGTGGACAATGGTGCTGCAGACCTCTTGAACAGTGCTCACAGACCTCACAGCTGATATTAATATCAGCGACCACTCGTTTGTCCTGCCAAGCGGCGCTACCACGTTCCACCGTCGCTACAAACTCATGCCCAGCAATGCCTTGAAAGTTATAGTAACCACGCAATAACTCACGGTCTGTACCACAAATTCCAGCCTGTTTAATCGCCAACAGACACTCACCCTGTGCAGGTTGAGGCGTCGGTACATTCTTGTGTTGAAGCGCGCCCGCCTCCAGCCAAATACATTTCATCAAATTACCTTGCCGCTATTGATTAGCCAGTTTTAATTATCTACCTCTGGGCCGCTAACGGCATTTCGACGTCCAATCCAAAGATTATTGGTTCGTCACTCTACCGAAAACGTCGAGATATGCTAGAGCATCAGACTCTCTTATACCTACTACAGAACTACGTCAACATCGTTTATCCTTCTACCTCGATCTTGAGGAAGAAAGTCCATGACCACAACACAATGGGATGTAAAAAAGCTCGCGGGGTCTATTGGTGCTGAAGTTACTGGCCTTAGTTTAGCGAATATGACAGCGGACAACATCGACTCAATAAAATCACTGCTGCTCGATCATATGGTGTTGTTCTTCCCAGCCCAGCATATGTCTGTCGAAGATCATGTCAGCTTTGGTCGCTATTTTGGCGAGCTCGAAGGACATCCAAACCTAAAGAGTGAATCTGTTTTACCGCCCGAAGTCTTCCAACTTGAAGCGACACAGGGCGGCGTTGCCGATGAATGGCATACAGACATTACCTTCCAAGAAGAACCTGCGCTAATGTCAATTTTGAACATGGTGAAATGCCCAGAAACCGGTGGTGATACGATGTGGACTAGCCTTTATGCAGCCTACGACGAGCTCTCAGAACCCATGCAAGATCTTTGCAATGGTCTATCAGCGCTTCACGATGCTCACCCCCATAATCGACCTGACCAAATGGCGGTTCATCCCGTTGTACGCATCCACCCGGAAACCGGTAAGAAAGCACTTTATGTCAACGAACACTTCACGCGACGTCTTGTCGAGATGAATTCAACAGAGAGCGATGTCCTTTTAGGCTATCTAACAAAATGGGTCGCCAATCCGCGATTCACGGTACGATACCGCTGGACCGAAGGCACTATCGCGATATGGGATAATCGTTGTACCCAACATTTTGTGCTGAATGACTTTGTCGGCGAACGTATCATCCAGCGCGTCACTATCATGGGTGACAAACCGCAAGGCGACAAGCCGGCCTGGAAGCCTTGGATTCGTCCCGGCAGACTTAGCGCAACCAGTCGCCACGATCGGCAGCTCTACATGTACCTCAAATCGAAAAAGCTGATTGATGTAGATTAGTTTTTTAATTATCGTTTTTGCAAACGCGTACATACACCAACATTCGCGCACAACTTTTTGCTGACCATCGCCGAAGCATTGCGTACCATGAACGTCATTAACACCAACCAGAATACATTGGAGCCATTGTGCCAGCACCGTTAGACGGAATTACAGTAATAGAAATAGACAATTGGATGGCTGCACCGAGTGCAGGCGCGATTATGGCTGATTTAGGTGCACGGGTGATTAAGGTCGAACCCTTAACCGGTGACCCGATGCGCAATACCGGCCGATCGCCCAAGATCGAAGATGAAGCTATGAAAGCCTATGACTTTCAATTTGATGTCGACAATCGAGGTAAGGAATCCATTTGCATTGATCTCACCAGCACGGATGGCGTCGCGGTGGTTCAGAAACTATGTGAAAGTGCCGACATTTTTCTATGCAACCTGCTTGCTGTCAGACAGGAAAAATACAAACTAGATCCTGACACCATCCTTTCATTCAATCCAAAAATTGTGCATGCCACATTAACGGGCTATGGCACGGAAGGATCCGACGCCTGGCGTCCTGGCTATGACGTAACCGCCTTCTTCGGCCGTTCCGGTTTGTATGACTCAATGAGAGAAGGTCAGGACGGCATCGTGCCGATGGCTAGACCCGCTCAGGGCGATCACACGACTGGCCTCGCATTACTCGCTGCGATTCTTGCAGCATTAAGGCTTGCCGAGAAAACAGGCGAAGGTCAAGTCGTCGAAACGTCACTTTATGAGACCGCTGTTTGGACTCAGGCGACTGACTACTCCGTCACCGCGATGGATCATGCCCCGGTTAGACAACGATCAAGAGAACAACTGTTTCTGCCAACAGCAAACCGATATCCCTGTGGTGATGGCAAGTGGGTTGTATTCAACATGCCGGAGGTTTCAGCTTGGCCTAAATTCTGTAAAGCCATAAACCGGGAGGCATGGTTAGAAGACGAACGTTTTGTTGACGTTAGAAGTCGTTTTCGCCTTATGCACACGCTCGTGCCAATGGTTGATGAAGCACTATCGGAAAAGTCGCGGGACGAATGGGGCATCATATTCGATGCCGCTGGCTTGATTTGGGGTCCAGTGCTGGGTCTGCACGAAGTTCCACAGGATAGTCAGGCGAAAGATATCGGCCTCTTCCCTACGCTGCAACATGAAACGTTGGGCGAATATCGCACTGTTAATATCCCGATGCGCTTTCGAAACACCTCGGTCGGTCCAAGGTCCCGTTCACCAAAATTGGGAGAACACACTGACAAGGTACTCGCTGACTTTGGCATCGAAAATGAGACAATAAGTAAACTCAAGGACAGCAACATCATCTCTCAGACCTAGGATTATTGCGCTTAATCACTTCGCAGTATGGTTAAGCGGAGTGACCAAGCGCCATCAAGACTGTCTCGAATCTGGACAATTAGACATTTACTGAGCTCACCTACCGTTTGTTCGATCTAATTCGTTTTACACACCGCGCTTGTTAGGCTAGATTTGCTGCTGTTGAACCGTGACGGAAACCTCGGAGATTGCCATGAAGAACCCCATCGACCGCAGATCCTTCTTAAAAATCGGCGCTGTCACAGGTATTGCCTCGGGCCTGCCGCTCAGTGGCACTATTGCTGCTGATTCGACCGCTACAGCCCCCGCTGCAGAAGCCTCCAATAACACCGGTATCAAAACATATGTGCGCTTGGGTCGAACAGAGCTGAGAATTTCAGATATATCCTTCGGTTCTAGCCAGTTAAACCCCGGCGAGGAATATTTGGTTGAGCATGCACTGGCCCGAGGCGTAAATTACTTTGATACCGCAGAGAGTTACTCAAAACAGCAGTCTGAGATTGTGCTGGGCAACGCCTTAAAAGGTAAGCGTGATCAAGTCTATATCGCCACCAAGATGCATGCCGGTGATTTAACAAACCAAAACACCATGATGCAGTCCCTTGAAGAAAGTTTGGTACGGCTGCAAACCGATCATGTCGAAATATTTTTCAATCACGCTGTCAACGATATCAGTCGCCTACAAAATGAACAGTGGTTTGAATTCGCCGCCAAGGCCAAAGCACAGGGAAAGATTAGCTATACAGGTATCTCTGGACATGCAGGCAACCTTGTTGAATGTTGTGACTACGCACTGGATAACGATTTGGTTGATGTGCTTCTACTCGGTCATAACTTTGGCCAAGACCCCTCCTTCTATGAACGCTTTGTAAAGTCGTTTGACTGGGTCGCCAATCAGCCTGAACTACCACGCATCATGGCGAAGGCAAAAACGAAAGATGTTGGCGTTATAGCAATGAAAGTGCTTAGGGGCGCACGTCTAAACGATATGCGTGTGTTCGAAAAAGACGGTGCAACCTATTCGCAGGCTGCCTTTAAATGGGCGCTGTCGAACGATAATGTGGATGCAACAATCATATCGATGACAAGCAAAGATAAGATCGATGAATTTGTTGCCGCATCAGGTGAACGTCAAATCACCGATGCAGATTTCAAACTGCTTGAACAATATGCGCGCAACACCGACATGACCTATTGTCGACATGCCTGCAACGATTGCGAAGGTGCCTGCCCCTACAACGTTCCTATTGCTGATGTCCTCAGAACGCGCATGTATGCAACAGATTACGGCAACCTTGAATTCGCCCAAACCGAGTATGCAGCCCTTGAAGACTCTGCGAACGCTTGCCTGTCATGCGATGGCGCGCCCTGCAGAGATGCTTGCACCCATGGGATTAATATTGCCCAGTTGTGCGGTCCTACCCATTTAATGTTGAGCTAGACATGCATCTACATCTTGATTTAGTTGGCGGCATCTCCGGCGACATGTTTATTAGTGCCATGTTGGACCTATTCCCGGAATACGGGCCCCTTCTTGAAGGCCAAATCGAACTCGCCGGTTTCCCCGATCTCGTCAGCCTGAAACACGGCCCGTTTAACGACGGCACACTAGCTGGCACACACTTTAAGGTGCATGCTGACAAGGATGCGACAGGTCATCATCATCGACACTACAGTGAAATTCAGCGCATTATTTCTGAATCAAAGCTTGACGATAAAACCAAAGAAATCAGTTTAGAGATCTTCCGCATTATTGCTGTCGCCGAGGCGGAGATTCATGACAAGACCATAGAGTCAGTCGCCTTTCACGAAGTTGGTGCTTGGGATTCAATTGCAGACGTGATTTGTGCCAGCTTTGTGATTGCTCAATCGGCCATTACTGACACTAGCATTTCTGATTTACCCTTAGGCGGTGGCCAGGTAAAAACTGCACACGGTATGCTGCCAGTGCCAGCACCAGCAACTGCGCTGATATTGAAAGATTTCCAATTTGTTGATGATGGTATCAGCGGCGAGCGAATCACCCCCACTGGCGCCGCGATCCTCAAGTATCTGTCTGCCGACATGGGTAAACCAAAACACAGGCAGAAAAGTAAAGGCAACCTAATCAACCAAGGTTTTGGTTTTGGAACGAAGAGATTCCCCGGTATATCCAATGTGCTGCGACTATTACATTTTGATTCTGCACAGGCCTCCGTGATCGATGAAGACTTACAAAATTGGACAACGGACGCCATTCAGATGCTGGAATTTGAGTTAGATGATCAAACACCGGAGGAAATTGCCCATGCTGTTGATACCCTTCAGCAGGATGCCGCCGTCATCGATGTACTGCAGTACGCCGTATTCGGCAAGAAGAATCGTATGGCAACCAGTCTGCGAGTACTATGTCAGCCAGAAAAAGCAGAAACGGTACTGCAATTGTGTTTTAGGTTAACAACGACTTTGGGTGTCAGACAATCCGAAACCAAGCGCGTCATTCTTCATCGCAGACCCGTTGAAACGACCATTGAGGGCATCGGGTATCAATCTAAAGCAGCTCAGCGCCCTGGCGGTAATACCGTCAAAGCCGAGATGGATGACTTGCGGGACATGCAGACACTACAAGAACAACGTAAACTGCGACAATCCATTGAACGCCAAGCGCAGGAACAGAGCGAAGAATGAAAAAACTCGAAGAGCTTCAAACCTATCTCGCCCAACTCGGTCCTATTGCCGTCGCCGTCAGTGGTGGTGTCGATAGCATGACGTTAGCGGTTGTCGCACATCGCGCGAATCCGGCCACGCATATCTATCATGCAATTTCCCCTGCTGTACCGAACCAAGCAACTGCGCGGGTGCGCCAATACGCGGAACAGGAAGGCTGGAACCTAAATATTATTGATGCTGGTGAAATCAATGACCCTGAGTACCTCGCTAACCCCGCAAACCGTTGCTATTTTTGCAAAACAAATCTGTACGACGGGGTGACCAGCCACACGACGCATCTGGTGTTATCTGGCACGAATATGGATGATCTGGGTGACTATCGTCCAGGCCTCACAGCAGCGAGTGAACATCAGGTGAAGCATCCTTACGTTGAAACAGACATCGATAAAAATACATTACGTCAAATCGCAAAACACCTACAACTCGATGACCTGCATGATTTACCTGCTTCGCCGTGTTTATCAAGTCGCATAGAAACCGGCATATCAATTAATGCTGAACTACTACCCGTTATTAATGAAGTTGAAGAAACCCTATGGGAGACACTACAACTTTATCTACCCATAAAAGGTGTTCGCTGTCGGATCCGCAAAAATGGTGTCGCAGTCGAAGTCGAAACGAATGAAACCATTAGTTCGACGGCAGACTACGCGCTTGAGGCAACCCGAGTTGTTGCCGAAAAGTTTGGTGAAAAGGGCTTTTCCAGCTACGCAGCGTCGATAACCATCGAGCCCTATCAGCGCGGCAGCGCTTTTCTTGTGGAGACTCTCAGCATTGACTAGTCATACCCGAGATATTGATTCAGAAATATTATTGGATCTAAACCGCGAAAATAGAACAGGACTTGCGGAGGCAATATTCTGTGAGGGTAAGTCTGTTGATCAACTGCTTTCCATTGCTGATCGACTACATGCTCAGGAAAAGCCGATGCTCTTTACTCGGCTCGCGCAAGACGCTTGGCTAGCAATCGAAGCACGTTTCCCCGGGCTACTCGATTACGACCCTATTTCCCGCACATCTATCAGCCAAGCTGAACTCTTAACGAGTTCAGTCAACGCGAGTATAGATGATTTAGCGGTGATAACCGGTGGCACATCAGACTTACCTGTCGCCCGCGAAGTCATACGAACGCTCGAATACTATCAACAGCCACTGCTGACAATAAACGACGTCGGTGTAGCAGGCCTTTGGCGCTTGATGGACCGTGTCGAAGAAATCAAAACCCGCAAAGTTGTAATCTGCATTGCTGGCATGGACGCCGCGCTACCAACTGTACTCGGTGGCCTTATTGGCTCCGCCATCATCGCTGTGCCGACCAGTGTTGGCTATGGCATGGTTAAGGGTGGCGAGACAGCACTGCAATCATTACTTGTCAGTTGCGCACCTGGCTTGACAGTCGTAAATATCGACAATGGTTATGGTGCCGCTTGCGCAGCACTGCGTATTCTTAACCAAATAAATCGCGCTTAATTAGTCTGCAGAAATTTAACGCTGTATCAATGGCTATCTAAAGAACATCGTCTTGAACACCGCGGGTAAACAGCGGCTCAATATCGTTAGCTGCAACATCTTTAGCTATTTCAGATAACAAATTGTTTCGCTCAGCTAATCCCATCTCCTCGTTAGTGCATTGCTCTGCCGCATCAAGTATCAACGGCAACAATGTGGCGTCACTGGAAGAATTTAGAAACAGACCTGGCCGACTAAAGACCAGTTGAACGGCTCTCGCAATGGCATCTTTGTCTCTCAAGGGTTCGTACCAGCTGAATTTCGGGCTGGGGTCTTCATCACGCCATCGTCTTTTAGCAATCGATTTAATGGTTTGGATGGCAAAACCCTTCTCCTTAGACAACGCATAAAGCGTTTCAAACTCTTTCTCGTAACGTTCGTCAAGAAGTGACGCATAACTATAGGGAAGTAGGACCGAGTCAAATTCAAAGGAACCTAAGCTTCTTAAATGCATCTCAGCGGTTCTGGTGCCATGACCCGTAACACCAATAAACTTTACCAAGCCTTGTTCTTTTGCCTCGATCGCAGCTTTTAGTGCACCCTGCTCGCCCATGGCGACATCCCAATCTTCATCGTGTGTGAGATTATGTAGCTGTATAAGGTCAATTTGATCTACCTGCATTCTCTCAAGCGAATTTTCGATACTCTTCCATGCAAGATCACGGGTCCTGTCACCTGTTTTAGTTGCCAGAAAAACGTCGTTTCTGTGATCCTGCAGGTATGGCGCCAATCTTAATTCGGCGTCGCCATAACTCGCAGCGCAGTCAAAATGATTCAAACCACGTTTAGTAATCATTTCAAGTACAGAATCTGCTTTATCCTGCCGCATCCCTCCTAATGCAGCAGCGCCAAAGATAATCCGCGCGCTCAAATGACCAGTATTGCCAAATGGCGTCTTTTGAATAATATTGTCTTGCATGAATTTTCCTTTTAACGCGATAGGTTTCTCGTCATGAGCAAATCGACTCTTCTCGAGTGCCCTACTAGTTTCATCGCACCGCTGAGGTTTTCCTCAATATGACGCGACTAGGTACATTGTTATCGTTGCTTGTTAGCGATGATACTACTCGATGATTGTAACCGCTGGTTAACGCTATCATAGATCGTGAAATATATTTCATTTGCAACAACTATGACAAAAATAACGCGATGTATCGAGCCTGTTCTCAATCTATACAGCGTGCAGAATAGCTAAAACCATTTGTTTGCTGAGATTATGATGTCGATTGTCTGTCCAGTGTTTAACGATGAGGCAGTCATTGATACGTTCATCGATGCGATTACCAACGTCATGGCTTCGAACAATGACGACTACGAGTTAATAATGGCTTGTTAAATAAAGAATTATTATATGCGCGACGCCAATATTTTTAACGGTATTACCCCGACCAAATACTAACGATAAAAATAGGTGGCAACGTATAAAGTTAGCGCATTCGACTCAGCTCTTCTTGATCAATCTGCAGGAAGCGCTGCCATGTCTCATCCATCTGCTGTTTCCAGCGGTTTAAAAGAGGAGTCGTTGCCTCAGCTTCTTCAACACCTTTAGTCAACGTCAGGTACTTGAACATAAACGCAGAAACGCGAGCATTAACCGCACAATGCACGTGTACCTTTTCGCCCTCAAGTGCTTCCATCAATGCGATGAATTTTCTCAGCTGGCCTGCTGAAGGTGCCTCGAACGGTATAGGGAAATGAATATAGGCCATGCCTAAAGCGGCAACTACGCTACCTTCATTGTCTAACGCATTTTCGGAATCGTGCATGGCAAGATTAACCACTGTTGTCACACCCGAGTCTGCAAACCCGCCGAAATCATCCTTCGTGGGCTGTCCTGAAGTACCAATGTTGGATGTAATTTGATGAAAGTTTAACAACGCCATGAAATGCTCCAATTATGAAGATAAACATATTTTGTATTTGACAAATTTTCTCCCGCAATGACCTAAACCTCAGCAAAAAGAAAACCCGAAAGCGGGGTCGATAGACGACGATCGATGGCGAAACGCTAACATGTGTGAGCAATATCACCCATGCAAAATTAAGGATTCAAATTATGCTAAAACCGACGTCTTTGCAAAGATCATAGTAATCTTCCAAATCAAGCTCTATCCAATACAACGCTTCTTCCAAGGTGCGACAAACCAAAAGTGTTCCGTAATGTTTGTCTGTCCTTTGAATTTGCAGCAATCGTAACGAGGCAAAACTCAACGCGGAGGTTACAACAATGGCACGCTTTGTTTGACGATCAAATATATACGGAAGCGATTCAATCTCCTCTGGCTTAATGTCCAGCAAACTGGTTCGCGACATATCGACCAACTGACGCAAATCTGAAGAAAAAAGAGGATGTTGAAGCATTTCTTGCTGGTAATAACTAATCTCAATACGTTGAACAGGTCCATATGAACGGGCCAGAATCATCTGATATTTTTCTGATATTTCAAACTCAATAGTCATCGAAATGCCTAGCTTGACTAGAAAACAGTATACCCGTTCTATTTCCACCACGACTTTAGATGCACGGGAAAATCGTTAATCTCCCGCGACAGGCCAAAGTGCCATATGCGCTGTCATTTCCGCAAGTATTTTAGGCATGACAGCTTCCGGCATGTCATGTCCCATACCCTCGAATATCACGAACTTTGAGCCCGTTATTGTATCTGTCGTGTGTTGGCCATGCGCAGGTGGTATCAGCGTATCATCCGCACCATGTAACACCAGTGTTGGCGCTTCGATCGTTTTGACACGCACGGTACGATCACCGGTTTTTAAAATTGCCATTAGCTGGCGCGGCACAGCTTCAGGATAGAAGCCCCTTAGCGTCATCGCGGCGGCAACCGAATCGTTCTCATCATTGTCGTTCGAAGCAATATTCTTCAATAAATTTGAGGATTCTGAGCTTGGTGGCGGCAAATGGGGTGCGCCTGTCGTCGACATAATGGATATTAAACTCTGAGTACGCTGTGGGTAATCGGCCGCGACAATTTGAGCAATCATGCCACCCATAGATGCGCCTACGATGTGGGCGCGATCGATTTCTAATGTATCCATAACGGACACAACGTCTGCCGCCATGTCATCCAATAAATACGGGGCATTCACACCAAAGCCGAGCTGATTCTTGAGCAACTCCCACCAAAGTACCGGTTTACCCCATTCATCAAAACGGCTCGACGCACCTGTGTCACGATTATCGATCAGCACGACACGATAGCCCGCGGACACAATAGACTGCACAAATGTATCCCCCCACAGGCTGTGGGAAGCACCTAGCCCCATAACGAGCACAACCACCTCTGCGTCTGCTTGTCCCAATGTTTTATAAGCAATACTGACACCTTTTGAGTCACTCACAAAAGATGCTTGTGAGTCCATGTAAACTCGGCTGTATTCGCCGAAGGCTAAGCTACTCGCTAGCATGCATATCATTAACAATATTTTCGCCACATTGAACTCCTGAAAAATCTCTATTTCGCCGTCGATAAGTGCATTAGGCTATCGTTATCCTAAGATTATAGCCAGCCTTGTGCGCGGCGACGGATATCGGAAACCCGTCCGCATAATTTTGCTTAAGCAGTCAAAGTTACATTACTATTGCCGCTTGCTAACCTTCTGGAGTCATATTGTGAAAACATCTTTGGCGCGCTCCCTACTGACGACTTTTATCATCCTAACGGCCACTGCCTGCAATTCTCTGAATTCAACCAGTTCAGGCGATGAAAAAAGCTTTAGCGACTTAGACGCTGGCTGGAATGAATTCTCTGCGAGCGGCAAGACGACATGCTCAGATGGTTCACCGTACAAGTTCTTCGTTCGACCTGGTGCTTCTGAAAAATTAATGGTGTACATGCAAGGCGGTGGCGGATGTTGGACCCGTGACTCTTGTGACCCCGAGATGAACCCAAGTTACACTCAGAATATCAGCGATGAATTTAAACCTTCGCCGTTCGGGATATTCAATTTCGACAATGCCGAAAACCCGTTCGTTGATTACACCATTGTGATGGCTCCCTACTGCACGGGCGATGTCCATTTAGGTCAAAGTGACACCGTCTATGCACCCGTAAAAGAAGGTCAACAGCCTTTGAAAATTCACCATCAGGGTCGCACTAATATGCAAGCAGTATTAGATTGGACCTATGCAAACGTCACAGCACCTGAGAAAATTTTTGTCACTGGCTCCTCAGCCGGCGCCATCCCGTCACCTTTTTATGCCGCGTTAGTCGCCGACAACTACCCGCAGGCTAATGTCGCACAACTCGGTGATGCTGCAGGAGGTTATAGACGACTCAATGGTTCAACTCGTCCCGACGAGCAATGGGGAACGTTCAATTACATTAAAAATGAAAAAGGCTTTGAAGATCTTGACGCGAAGAGCTTCACCTACGAAAAGCTATATGTGGCGGCGGCAAAACAACATCCTAAAATCTTATTCGCGGAATATGATGCCGCTGAGGACGCGGTCCAGAAGCGTTTTCTTGCCATGGGAGGCATAGAAAACGTTCAGCTCATCGATTCACTAAAAGCTAATCATATCGATATCCTGCAAGCGGCAGCGAATTTTAGAAGCTTTATTGCGGGCGGTGAATCTCACACAGTATTGTTGCGACCTGAGTTTTACGCCTACGGTGCCGATGGCGTGTCAATTCGCAATTGGGTTAAGGATCTGGCCCAATTCGATGATGTATCAAACGTTACCTGCCAAGCTTGCAGCAGCGATACCTACGCAGGATATGCAGCAGACGCCACTTTTATGCCCCTTTGGCAGACTTGGCAAAGCAAGGAACAATACGTCAAACCTTTCAAGATATTCGACAATGTCTATTATGTCGGCATAGATTGGGTCGCCGCTTATCTTATTGAGACAAGTGAGGGACTTATCCTCATCGATTCACTCTACGGTTCCTGGGTCAGACCGCTTATAAACAACATACAGCAGCTGGGTTTCGACCCTGCCGATGTGAAGTACGTGATAAACACGCATGGGCACTTTGATCACGCAGGTGGCTCGAAGTATTTTCAAGCTGTTCATGGTGCGCGTATTGTCATGACGGTTGAGGATTGGGCATTAGCTGAATCAAAACCGCTGGCCAGCATGTTCTATATGCCTGTGCCTACACGAGACATCATCGCCAACGATGGTGATGTCATTACATTAGGCGATACTAACATCACCCTATACAACACCCCTGGCCACACGGAAGGTGTACTGTCGATGACCTACCAAGTGAAAGACGGTAATGACGTCCATACTGCGATGACCTTAGGCGGCGTCGGCTTGAACTTCAACGGCGTCGAACAGACGCAGTCCTACATCGACAGCTATCTAAGACTACGATCGATGCAAGACGGCATCAGCGTAAGCTTGCCTAATCATGCTTTTATGGCGGGCGTGTTCGAGCGTGCAGAGCAATTGACTAACCGTGGCGCTAACGACCCACACCCCTTTGTTGACCCAGATGCCTATCAGGCATCCTTGGCGACGATAGTGAAAAATGCACAAGCTAAACTTAGCAAAGAAAAATCAGGTGATGCAACAAGTTCAGTCGATGAGCTTATAAAGGCAGTAAGTAACTGATAATGAGCGCCGAGTGCCCTCCCCGTGATGGCATTTGCAGACGCGCGCGGTACAAAATCGCGGTCCTTCAAAAGTCCCTGTTCAGTTCAGATATGGAGCAACACCGTCAGCTTGGCCGTCACTAATAGTTACAATCTATATTCAAAATTGAAAAAAGATAATTTGTTTGGGTGCTTTGGTCAGCCCAACTATCAACCGTAGAAATTAAATCTAGACAGCCTGTTAGATCGGCATCAATCGGTAGGCCTTTAAAAAGGGAATCTGTAAAATTCCAACCTCGATCTGGGCGATCAGGAAGAACGGATTGATTCAATGAGCTAAAAATACCTGCGCCATCATTGATGGCAATGTGTGCGCCATGAAAATTAGAGCCAAAGTCTCTGGTTGAATGAATCATGTCTAATGCGCCATCTAAATTCATATCTCTTAAATACACATTGCCTTCTCCATGATGACTTTCTATCCTCTGTTGGTTAACAAAGCGCGATGAGGTCTCATCGAAAAGATCTCCTGAGCCATCATTAATCAATACTTGCAGATAGGCACCTTCGTAATAGGGATTTGCACGGGTCACAGCGACAACAACATCTAGATAACCATCATTGTTCAAGTCGCCTGCAGCCGCATGATTGTATTTGGTCTGGTTGATGCCAAAGGGTCCGACAGGTAAAGCGGTTTTTTTCCAGTTCTGAATGTCCTTGGTGCCATCACTCAGAAGAACAAACCCCTCCTCAGGCGCCTGATCAATTCGTCTATCATTAAAATTCCAAAACAACACATCGTCAAACCCATCATTATTTAGATCGGCCAGCAAGCTGCTCATTGGGCTCATATATTCGTGATACCAATCTAAACCAAGATAAGGGTGGGTAGTAAAATTACCCGTCCCGTCATTTACCAACAAAATATTGCAGGCGTAAAGATCGATATCGCCATCGCCATCCGGATCTCCACCACTGGCATCATGAGCAAAGCGACACAGTAATCCATCGCCATTGTTTTCGTCGCTGATATTTGATGAGCTTTCTTCGAATTGCCCGAGGGAATTTGAAAGCAATAAAAAGTGTGGATATGGATCAATTCCAGACTGGTACCCATTTGAATTAACGGCGAGCCCCATAGAGCCTGCAAAAACATCATCGAGCCCATCGCCGTTAAAGTCTTCTACTACAACTCGATAGGCAAAGGGGTGAGTGGGCGGCTGTGAATTTGCATAAATCGTCTTATCTTCCGCAAAGCTTCCTTTTTTATTATTTAAGTAAATATTAACGGGGCCCTCAATTTTTTTACTCTGATCAATCGTGTGCGGAAAAATTGCCCAGACGACGACAAAATCTTCATATCCGTCACCATTGAAATCTCCCGTCGCCATGTTATGCGCATCTTGACCAAATAATTGATCGGTCTCTGTCCTGCAATCATTCGCCGTCGGATAGCATACCGTAGCGGTATAGCGATCCGTCAACGCTATGCCACCCATACCGATATCATGCACCTGAAAATAGGGTGTTGCGAGATCTAGAATATTACTGGGCTCTGGGTCTACGACAAATTCTGTCGCATTTCTTTGCACGCTTAATGTAAGGTTTTTTACGCCAGAACATTCCGTCTGAGTCTCGTTGTACGAAGCGCTAATGTCAAAGTTGAAGACTTGGTTTTGAGCGTAAATAATGGGTGCTCTAAAAGTGAAATTGAGTCCATCCGAGGACTCAAGCCAATAAACATCGTTGCTATCAATGAAAAATTGACACCCATTAATGCTCGAGGTGACCTGAAGGCTAACCAATTCATAGCTATCTACCACAGCGGGCAAACCTGTCACTGCAAAAGTTAAAGGCTTGGGTTGAATAGCGACAGGATCATCTCCACCGCCACCGCCACCGCCACCGCCACCGCCACCGCACGATAAAATAACGAGCGACAAAGTAAAGCCTGTCAGAAAGTTTCTTGCGACGTGTTTCTTATGGGTATTTGTCATTTGTCACATCAAAAAAATATACTATCTATCGAAAAATGTGACGCATCGATTCATGTAATCGCATCGTCATTAACGTTGCCTCTAACTATCGCGTATCCTTACGAAAACCTTTACCAAAATGTGGCTGCTGCCATCACTAAGCGATTTCTGTCAACGAGACAAAAAAACTCTACTCGACGATAGAGTAAGCAGTATTTTTCGCACCTTATTAGAATTGTTTAACTAAAACCCTGCTTCGAATTTCAAAGCAAAAGAGCGCAACGAACCTCTTCAGTATTGCCAAATTGATTTTTCAATCAGACAAGATACAGATGAATTTTCGATCTAAACTGTCGCGGTCTATCACACTTATGCTTGGGAATTCGGTACAAAGCAGATGGCGAAACGGAGATTCAAGCTCGAATCTCCGTCACGTACCAAAGTGTCTTTACAGACAATTCAGATGCAATGCTGCCTAATCTGAACCCCTAACCTGGTTAAATAGCACAAGAACAAAATTGGCAATCACCATGCCACCGACGGAAACCATTACGTTATCGATCAAAAGGTTCACAGGCGCGCCGACGACGGGGATGGCATCAAGCCCATTTGCGATTGTTGGAATCGCAACCGCTGCGACGGTGTAAGCCATTCGTGTGGTCGCATCCGCCATTGGATTCATGAATCCACCGACAAGACCCAGAGCGATAAGGGCCACCGGCCAATACGGCATCACGTCAGGTACGATCGTTGCGCCGAGCGCAACAACAATCGACAGGATGATAATAATTTGATTTGAGTTCATCGCATTTTCCTTTTTTTGTTTTATTTATAAAAAAAGCTCTACTTTAAACATCTGTTTTTCGGTTACCGAGATTGACTGTGGAGCAACCATGTACTTTTTTTTGGTTCATTAGGTAACGTTTTGTAACGCAATAGCGCCATGTTTAAAACCGGCTGCAAAGTTACCTTATCTATCGTCGTTATCGGTTAAGGAGATAGCCACGCTGCCGAACCGGTCGGCCGATATCAGACGCTTATAAGCGCGTGACGGCTTGCTGCTGCGGCATTCACCAGCAATGGCTGAATCAAAAACAGGACATTTCGATTTTGCAGCTTGTTTGACATTAGATGTGGGACGGCCCCATCAAAGTTAAGGTCCGCCGGTCTGATCGATTTCGATGCGACTATCTGGGGCTTAGCAGCCATGTTTTCTCTACGCCAGGACACACACCTTTAAGGCCACCTGGAATATCGTAGGCTTGCAATAGTCTAATCTCATATGCCTCGTCGTAATGATGACTCACTTCTTGGCTATCGACTCGAAACGGTGGTCCTGGCATTACGGCCTGATCATATTCAAGACTGATCAGCAGTTGCGGCATTAAACACGTGATTTTCATCAAATGATCGACATAACGTTTGCGCATATCTTGAGGTAATGCAATGAGTGAAGCGCGGTCATAGATACAATCTACTGCACCTATCATTTCTTTAGTCACTTCGAAAAAATCACCGACGAGTATGTCAATATCATTTGATTCAAATCGTAATATCGAACCCTCATCTATTCTGGCAGGCTCGACTGCCAACTCAGTAAATAGTTCTTCAATAGCCAACTCACTGAGTTCAACGCCGACGACTTTGTAACCTTGTGCTAACAACCAATGTATATCTAAGGTCTTGCCACAGAGCGGCACCAAGACTCTTGCTCCCGGTTCGACCGCAAGCTCGCTAAAGTGTTTGACCAACATTGCATTGGCCTTGTCGAGATGAAAAGCGATTTGTTTCTTCTCCCACCTCTCGTACCAGAATTCTCTATCCATCGCTAACACCCCTTATAAGACTTAAGACTTAAGATTGACAATTATCTTCCCATTCAGGGCGATAACGATCAACTCTGACTAGCCCATCGTGCAGCATTCAAAAGTAAGCGCCAATCTTCAATGATGTGTTTCAGCGATTTCAGCAAACTTGCCTCTCGACAGCGATACTAAATCATTCGGACTCATTTCAATTTCTAGCCCGCGCCGGCCGGCACTGACATAAATAGTGTCAAACTGAATCGCAGATTGATCAAGTAAGGTAGGAAGCAATCGTCTCTGACCCAGAGGACTCACACCGCCAAGCACAAACCCTGTTGAACGCAGCACGTCAGTCGCGTCAGCCATAACGGCTTTTTTGCTACCAAAACTTTTGGCCGTGAGCTTCAGCGACAACATGGCCAATGCAGGTATGATCGCAACGGCTAATCTGCGTTTACCGAGGTCTACAATCAACGTTTTAAAGACCCGCTCTTGGTCAACGGCAAGCTTCTCTATTGCCTCTCGGCCGTAAGCGCTAGATGCAGGGTCGTGCTGGTACTCATGAATGATATGAGCAATGCAGTGGTGCCTGACAAGTTCAATCGCCGGCGTCATACATCACTCAGTTGCCTGTGAAACGACAAAGCCAGTTGAAATTACGAGCCATTAGCAGTCAATTCTAATCGATAGAAATATCGCGGCGGGAAACCCGTCAAGATGCGAAAGGCGAGTGGCAGCGCATTATCTGTATCAACTTGATTGTGCTCGACATCATCGACGGGCACAGCAAGGTAATCTTTCTTACCTTCACCCAGATCGATTTGTACCATCGGGTGATCCTTTGTTTTGTTAAACCAAGCGCGCGGCCAATGGTTTGCTGCAACGTACAATTGACCTTGGCTTTCAATGCGCGCTAGCACTCTATCTTTGCCGTTACCCTCATCATCATAAGTTGTAATAACCAACGTATTTTGATCGGCCGGTTGAAAATATCCCAACAAGGATTCGAAGGCGACAACGATGCCTACATAAACTAATGCTATTACCGCGAGTATCTTGACTATTTTCATTCTTATTCTCCAAGATCAGAGTTTGGTTTGGTTTGGTTAAGTCTAGCTGAGACATATCAGCAAAAAATCGTTTGTTAGCCACCGGAAACAAGGGTGTCCAAATCTTTCAGGATGCCATTTTCAATATTGTAAACCCAGCCGTGGATCGACAGTTCCTTACCGGCTTTCCATGCATTTTTTACAATAGTGGTGTTAGAAATATTCCTCACCTGTTCTTTAACATTAAGTTCGCAAAGCAAATTGTGCTTTTGACGATCGTCGAGCCCATCGAATTTTTTTTCATTAAATCGATAGACATCTTTCACGTGACGCAGCCAATTATCAACCAGACCATATTCGTTATCCGTCATGGCTGCCTCAATACCGCCACAGCCATAATGACCACATATGACCACGTGTTTAACATTCAAAACGTCAACGGCGAATTGGAGTACAGAGAGACAATTTAGATCAGTGTGAACAACAACGTTTGCGATGTTTCGATGCACAAACACTTCGCCAGGCGGAAGATTGACGATTTGGTTTGCTGGGACCCGACTATCGGAACAGCCTATCCACATATAGTCCGGTGCTTGCTGTTTCGATAAGTTTGTAAAGAAGTCTGGGTCGCGCTCCTTTATAGAAGTTGCCCAATCCAAATTGCGCTGAAACAGATGATCTAGCTTGCTCAAAGGACCTATCTCCGTAAATAGCCATGTCTAAGGACGCTATATGTTACCAGTAAACGCCATCGGCGTTTTCTTTCAGGATGGTATTTTTTGTCGGAGACATAGGATGTCAATTTAGTCGAAGCCTCTTTAAAAGTTGAATCTGCAAAGCAAAAGTTGTTAAGCATTCGACAAGTTGACCTCTAAGTCTCTCATTGGCGACAACACCCTGCGCGTCAAGTTCTGTTCCTAGCAATTTTATAGGCATACAGGCTGATTCAACGATTATCCCCGACATGGTTGTAATCACTTCTTTCAGGGTTTCTTGCGCGTGATGCGCACGAGGTGAGGTGTTGATAAGTGCCACGGGTATATAAGGAAATGACTCATCACTGACGAGCCAATCCAACGTGTTCTTCATGACACCACTAATACCATGCGCATATTCTGGGCTTGCTAACATCAAGCCATCAGATGAGGCGATGAGATGTTTCAACGCGACAACAGAATCTATCTGTTCTGACGCTCTATCGGGGTTAAACAACGGTATATCAGCGACTAAATCAAAGTGGTGGAAAGAAATATTACGAGGTGCCACATTCGCAAAAGCTCTGATCACGGCAGAGTTATAGGACGCCACTCTCAGGCTACCCGAAATCGCGACGATTGAAACCTTGTTATCACCCTGGTCGTCGGTCACTTGTTCGCGAGTTTCTTGCTGACTCAACTTGAGCGCCCCCTGCTACTTTTGAGTTGATTTAGTCTTACATGGCCTCGCCTATCAATCAGACCAATGAACATCACTTTAACGCACTACAAATTCTCGCATTAGATTTATTAAGCGACCCTCGGCATCGAGTCAATCAATCTTGAATAAAACGATCTAGCACGTCATTGTCAGGCACTAAGCACGCCGCCCGCTTACCGAACAAACGGTAGCGTTGGCTGCCAACTGCATTATATAACGCATCACGGAGTTTTCGAGGAACCCACCTTAACGCACCGAGAATCCACCAATACCCATCAAGTTGCTGCGCTATATACAAGGCAGCATCGCTTTGCTGTAGACAAGTGCCCTGCCGAATGCAGTAGAAACTAGTCAATTGGCTGGCATCAATTCCAAACGTCGCTAATAGTTGCTTACCCGTATCACTTTGCAGTGCGGCAAAACGAAATATGCGCTTTGAGTCTCGCTTGATAATAAACTGCACGGATCCAACACAGAGATTACAGACACCATCAAATAAGACAATCGACGAAGTACTCAGCAAATCAGTTGTCGTTATATCCTCTTTCAAAGACAGTCCTCCGTATAATTCAACGCCTCAACAGGCATACTCAAATTTATCTGACCATCAATTTTCAACCACCGATTTGGGCCGTTACATTTGAGCGCAAATGTTGTAAAAAACATTAGGTAAATGCGACTCACAATACCCCTTTCATAATCAGCTACTTTCACAGCTGATGGCCAATAATTAAAATGCATTCCACCGGCACCTAACGCACTAAACTATTTCGATAGGCTTCAAAGGCGAAGTAGAGCGAGACCATCGTCAACCCACATAGCAGTCCAGCAACAACGTATCGATAGTTCACCATTGTATCTATCTTAAATTTCAGGATAGCACCATAATCTTCAGTGGATAATAGCAATGCCACGAGACCCGATACGATAAACATCAGTGAAAGTGCATGCAGATAGAAGGTTTCACCTGCAGGATCCAGAAAATAGATCATCGCCAACCCAACCAACAGACTGAAAAGCCCACTGCCGTAGTGCGAAATAGGGTTTTTGAAAAAGTCATAGGCAACCTGTGCAAATCGTCCCGTCCTAAAGACGAGTATCCATGCGCACAGAATAAACCCAAGTCCTAGAAGAATAAGTGCTGCGGTCACATCCATAATCCAACCTGAATAGAGATAACGCTATCGTTTCTGGTCAACTAGGTGCTTAACAAAGACATGCTAGCACGGTCGTCAACGCGAAAACGGCGTGACGCATACAACGATTACACGATGCCATTCGAACCAAGAATGAGCAGAGTATTTTCGAAACATACGCGATTCTTTTAAGACCCTTGTACCGATTGCAGTCCGATGCAGACGAAATAGGTCGCGCCTCGGATCATAAGCTTTAAACTGCCATGACAACAGCTCAGTTATGTCGCTTGGAATTTAGTGGTGCCCTATTGGCTTTTTGTCCTTTTGTTATTGGATTGTTAGTGTTCTGCCATGACTCTCGCTAAAGCCTCTTCAGACCGCCATCGGCCACCGTAGAGGCGGCCAACATAGGTTGCGGCGGTAATCAGAATCATCACCACAAAAACAAGCCAGGCAACTCTTGGTCCAAGCTCCAAAACCATGATGACGATGTATTGTACAACCAGCATCGCCCAATGTAGTGCTACCGAGACCCACATTAGCCATGGCGTATCACCCGCGCCGCGCAATATGCCGCCCGTCACCAGAATCAACGCATCCGCCATCACGTAGGTAGACAAGCCGATCATCATGAAAGCCGATAGCTCTTTAATATCTGCGGATTCCGGGCTGTCCTGAACAAAGATAGCGACCAAAGGGTCTCGCAATAGTAGGAAAGCTATTGCTAGGACTGCTGAATATGACAGTCCGATAAGAAAACCCGCCACTGTGACTTCCTGCATTTTTTCAAGATTATTCTGTCCAACAAAACGACCAATCAAACTAATCAGGGCGACGTTCAAACCGATCATCGGCACAAAGGAGACAATATCCCAGTTGAAGACGATCGCGGCGGATGCTGCTTCGGCAATGCCATAAGACTGAAACATCAACAAGAAGAGATTGAATGCCGCAACATTTAGGAACATTTCAATGCCGGAAGGCACCCCAAGACGCAGGTATCTTCGTAGAATCCCCATTTCAATTTTTAGAGAATCACCGATTGAAAATAGCGTTCTGTGTTGCCTTTCAAGATAGAACATCAGGAATAACACGAGACTAAATAAAGAACTGATAATCGTCGCGTAGGCGGCTCCTGCAATGCCGAGTTCTGGAAATAAACCGGTACCAAAAATTAAGACATAAGTCAGTGGGATATTCACAATAACACCGAGCGTATCTGCGATCATAACAGCGCGTGTCTTGCCAATGCCTGCGAAGTACGATGCGAAACAGGTTTTCAGCAGACCAATGCCAGAACCCCAAATTAGTATGAAAAAATAGGTCTTCTCTAAATCCGCAAGAACCTCGGCGTGTCCCATTAACTCGAAAAGGTCGCCGACGAAATAGCCAATAATGAGTAACGACGGAATGAAACCACTGCACAACAGCAAACCTTGCGTCACGACTTTTGGACACTTCTCTAAGTCGCCTGAACCATAATATTGAGCAACAAGCGCATTCGCGTAGGATAAGATGCCAATAAACAATGACATACAAAAAAAGGATGCAACGCCGCCACCAAGTGATGCCGCCATGTGCGTTGGACTGATCAGCGACATGAAATAGCGGTCAGTAAATATCATCAGCGCAAACGCGCCTTGTGACACAACCATCGGATAGGCGAGCACTAAAAGCTCGCGCAGCGTTGCTTTATCAATGACTAAGAATTTTGACATTTGACTCTTATGATGAGGACTAACTCGCTGCTGGCTTTTTGGACAAAACAGCCTACCTGATGCGCTGTCGAATAGCTTTTTTTTATCCTCGTAGGTATTTCGCTACTGCGTTGAGGCTGCCCAAGATTTTGCATTATCGAAATCCGAGTAGCTGAAGTGTTTAACCTCAGCACTGACAAAATGCCCCGCCACTTTCTCACCAAACTCTCCCAACGCCGAATCCGTCACAAAAGCGACACGTCGAATTTTTCAATGATGCTCCTTAACAAAGCTAAGATGTTCAATCAAGGCGGCAAATGAATCCCAACCGGGGAAACCCTCCGCATGAATGACCACACCCTTTAGCTTTTTGTTAGCATCAACGTAGGGGTCAATAAGCTCTGCTGCCGCGTTAAAGTCGCCGACGGACAGCTCACCAACAGGTTCCAAGACAGCGATACCCAAAGCCGAATTCAGGGTTACATTCAGCATAATTTAATTGCTCCTCTAAACGACGTCAACGCTATCTAAATGCTTTTAAGATTCAACGCGTCAACAAAGTTGAACCGATGTGCAATCGGTCTTAAAATTTCACGTCTCCACATGAAACAACTTGTTATAGATTGTCCAACTGTCGTTCATCTTTAGAAAAGACAAACTATCCAAGAATGTTAAACCTAAATAAACATCTCTAATACGAGCAACTGCTGTTTCTCCTGCAATCTCTATACTGATCACATCAAGTATAGGAGAGTCACCCTTGTCTTTCGCTGACGGCTGCTGGGCCTCAACAAACGACGCAAAAGCTGCAACATCCATCTCCTGTAATCCCTCTTGAAGGTAACCGGTGATTTTGGCATTGGGGTGGAATGCCTGGCGAACTTTATCTCCATCTGATTCAAACATGCTATCAAAGTAAACTTGGATAACACTTTCTATCGCTGCTTGATCCGACATAGCTTATTCCTCTGGTGGGTCATTGGTTGTTCATGGTTAATGGTTCATGGTTCATGGTTCATGGTTCATGGTTCGACGTGCCTGTGCAACGCTATTTATAATTGGCTTGATACAGTTCAACTTGAACATCACCGGGCATCGTAAAATGAATGGCCAGGCCATAACCAGCGTCAGCGACCTTATCGGTAAAATCAACACCTCGACCCGAGAGTTCCTCTATCGTGATATTGATATCATCACAAAAAAAGAGACGTAATGCATGCTGGACGGTGCACCCATCACGGCTTGGGCAGGATGAACGCCCATATCCGCACTGGGAATGTCAAAGATTAGCCAGCCACCACCAACATCTGTCGCAGACAAACCAAGTTTGTCACGGCTAAACAACCGAAGCGCCTCC